>ENA-OQBL01000409-OQBL01000409.1-human-gut-metagenome-genome-assembly--contig:-NODE-409-length-22910-cov-7.121319_pt1 | contig 22910 bp, 19 predicted proteins | sample MGYA00242747_ERZ504553 | MGnify/ENA primary metagenome ERZ504553 (study PRJEB26092, sample SAMD00036240) | human gut metagenome | host: Homo sapiens | study: EMG produced TPA metagenomics assembly of...
TATCGATGTTGTGATCGAGGATTACGGCATTCATGCCCTGTTCCTTGAACATCTTGATGTATTGTCCCTGCTGAGCCTTGTCTGTTACATAGTAGATCGTGCTGCGTTCCGGCTCTTTTTCTTCCTCTTTTGCATCGTCTGACTTGGATTCTTCCGTCTTTGCATCTTCGGTCGTCTTTTCGTCGTCTTTCTTTTCGTCCTCAACAGGAACGAGAAGTTCCGGAAGTGTCTGATACTTGTCATTGATATCCTTAAAGAGGATATAATCATTCATCTTGTCACAGAACTTGGTATCTTTTAAGCAGCCATATTTGATAAACGGGCTGATATCATCCCAGTATTTTTCGTAGTTTTCTTTCTCTGTCTTGCACATGCCGATGAGCTTGTCAGCCACTTTCTTGGTGATGTACTCGGAAATTTTCTTGACAAAACCGTCATTCTGCAGCGCAGAACGTGATACGTTCAGAGGCAGATCCGGACAGTCGATAACGCCTTTTAAGAGCATTAAGAATTCCGGAATGACTTCTTTGATATTATCTGCGATAAATACCTGATTGTTATAGAGTTTGATCGTTCCTTCAATGGAATCATACTCTGTATTGATCTTCGGGAAGTACAGGATACCTTTTAAATTAAACGGATAATCCATATTCAGATGTATCCAGAATAACGGTTCCTTATAATCCATAAATACCTTGCGGTAGAATTCCTTGTATTCATCATCTGTACATTCATTTGGATGCTTCATCCAGAGCGGATTAATATCACTGATAGAAACCGGACGTTTATTGATCTTTACTTTATCCTTTGCAGGAGAAATTTCAACAACTTCCTTTTCACCTTTATCATTTTCTTTTTCTTCTGTCTTTGCTTCCTCATGAATATGTTCAACAACTACATCATCGTCTCTTAACTCAGATTCATCAATTGTCTCATATTCCTGAGGTGCATTTGCTTTGGAAAGGTAAATATGAACCGGCATGAAGGAACAGTATTTCTCAAGAATCTCACGCATACGGTACTCATTTGCAAATTCCAGGCAGTCTTCATTCAGGAACAGGGTGATTTCTGTACCAATCGTATTCTTGTTACCTTCCTGGATATCATATTCTGTTCCGCCATCGCAGGACCAGTGTACAGGCTGTGCACCTTCTGTATAGGAAAGTGTATCAATATGCACTTCATCCGCTACCATAAATGCAGAATAAAATCCAAGTCCAAAATGACCAATCATCTGATCATCTGTAGTTTTGTCTTTATATTTCTCAAGAAACTGAGTTGCACCTGAAAAAGCAATCTGGGTAATGTATTTCTCTACTTCATCAGCAGTCATGCCAATACCATTATCGATGAATTTCAGAGTTTTCTCATCAGGATTAACAATTACCTGAATCTCCGGTTTGTATCCTTCCGGAAAAGTATATTCTCCCATTACTTCCAGTTTTTTCAGTTTAGTGATCGCATCGCATCCGTTGGAGACCAGCTCTCTTACAAAAATATCATGATCGGAATATAACCATTTCTTGATGATTGGGAAAATATTTTCACTGTTAATTGATAAATTTCCATGTTTTACAGCCATGCTGTCCACACTCCTTTTTGTTTTTAATCATTTGCCGCAACTTTATCTGTCAATATACTGCATTCTTATCTGCTCTGCCTCCGGAGCCAAAACTATCCTCTCCTGTTTATCCTTTGAAATAGCTTTTGACTCCTGTAAGTTGCTTCTCTGAAAGATATAGTAATACCATTTATTCCAAAAGTCAAGAAAAAATTAGCACTCACCAAAAATGAGTGCTAATAATTTTATATTTTACATATTCCCCTGTATTTTTTTCTTCAGATAACTCTTATTTCTTTCGTCTTTTGTATACCACAACTCCCACAATACATCCTGCTGCAATCGCCAGAATAATCACAAACGGTGTGATATTAGTCGTATCTCCTGTCTTTACCGCTGATTTCGCAGTTGCTCCATTCGGCTGCGGAGTCGGAGTTGCAGTTACAGTCTGCGCCTGTGTAATACTGAAATTCACCTGTTTAGTATCCTGCTCCCCTGTATTCTTCCATTCACTTCCATTATACTTCTGACGGTCAAATGTAACTGTCAATGTGTAGGTTCCGGCCTTCGTAATTCCAAATGCAGCAGTATAAGGTGCACTGCTCCAGCTATTTGTATTGATCACTTTCCAGTTATACGGTACATAGCGGACATCTCCCTTTCCCGGACTTTCATTGTCCATACCCGCTCCGACTGCTGTAAATGTAATCTTTGACTGTGTTGTGTATCCATCTGAACTGATTCCTGTAATCTTATTATCTGCCGGATCTGCAATTTTCGCCTTGCGGGTAGCTTTAACCGTAAACTGAACTTTCACTTCTGCACTGATCTGCTGTTCATTATCAATCACAACTGACTCTGTATAGGAGCCGGCCTTTAAACCCTCCTTCGGGCGGATTTTAAATGTGCAGCTCTCCCCCGGCGCAAGCTCTGTGGCTGAAAGTTTCCCGATTTTAAAGTTTTTACCTGACGGTGCATTTAAAGTTACATTTGCATTCCCCTCATTCGTCACTGTAACTTTCTGCGCTTTCGGTGCCTCACCATATCCTTCTTTTGCTTTTCCAAAATTCAGTTCTTCCGGTGTTACGGATAATTTATAAATCTTTTTCACTTCCGAAACAGTCGCAGAAGCTTTGATCGTTGTCAATACATCTTCCTGTCCTTCCGAACTGGTCTGGGCTATCTGAATGCTGTCCAGATAATTGCCGACTTTCAGACCGGTCACCGGTACTGCTGTAAATGCAGCAGAATCTCCCGGCTCCAGCACTGATGCCGAAAGTTCCCCAATATCAAAATACTCTGCATATGGCTGCATCAGCGAAACAGCTGTATTTCCTGTATTGGTAAGTGTAATGGTCGTCGCTTCAGGAGTATCATAACCTTCCTTCAGATCATCATAACTGAAAGATTCCGGATCTGCCTGAACTGCTGTGATCTGTTCCTGTTCTGCCTCTTTTACAGATACTTCCGCAGTTACCTGCGCTGCTACTTCCGAATCCTCTTCACTTTCAAATATCAGGGTATCACTGTAATCCCCCTTCGTCAGACCGGTTTTTGGCTGTACCATGAACATAAGAGAATCACCTTTTGCAATCTGTATTCCTGATACAGCTTCACTTCCATCTTCGTTCATCACCTCAAAATAATCTGATTTCGGTATCTTTAAAGTGACAGTTCCATCCCCTGTATTTGTTACGGTTACGGACAGTGTCTCATTGGCCTGTGTATAATTTTCTTCGATATCGCTGAAATTAAGACTTCCTGTATTTACATCAAGAGACTGTGCCTCAAGAGATGCATCTGCATTGTCACCTGCCGATGGAGCCTCGCTGTCATCCGGCGTCTCTGTCGGTTCTGCAGAAGGCTCATCCGAAGGCTTCAGATCTTCGTCATCTGATGAATCATCCTCACCTTCAACTGCAATCTTCGCTTCAAAAGAAACCTCAATACCTTCTTCCGTCCGGTATGTGATCATATCATCATATTCACCCGGTTCCAGCCCTTCCCTCGGCTGTATCCATACGCTTACAGATTCACCTGCACTCAGCGGTTCTGTAATATCCTGAACCATAAAATGTTCCGGACTGATCTCCTGAAAATTCAAGCTCTCATTTCCGGTGTTCGTAATCTGCACATACTGTGCTTCCACATCCTCAAGATCACTCTTTACTGTTCCAAAATCACAAATCTGATCTTCGCTGTCCTCTACAGTGGCAATCGCTTCGTAAGTCTTTTGATCCTTATTACCTTTACCTGCTACCGTTTCATCTTTCTCTGATCCATCTGTCTGCACATTTCCATTCTCATCCACCTGCAGCTGATCTTCTGTATAAATTTTCATCTGGGAATCATCAGTACCTTCTGTTGTTTCCTCCGGCTGACCTTCTGTGTTCTGAGATCCATCTTCCTGTTCATTCCCTGCATTCTGCTGTACATCTTCTGTTCTATCTGTGTCCTGATTTTCAGAATCCTGACTGCCTTCTGCATTATCTGCTGTTTCTTCCAGCTGTGCATCCTCTGTTCCATCTGCCGTTTCTGCCTGCTGTGTATCCTCTGCTTTCGCCTCTTCTTCAGTTGCAGCTACCTCTAACGTCTTTGCAGTAAGAGTACCTGTCAGTCCGCTTCCATCTACAGGGGTCAGATCAAGCACAAGTCTGCATCCCAGATCATCCTGAGTGATCGTATAGGTCTTCTCAGTACCTACCTGTGTTAACTCCTTCTCCCCTGTCTGTCTTGACCAGGAAAAATGTGAAATCTTCATCTGTAACCTCTTCCGGTGTAACCTTTGCATAATCTGCACTCACTACTACGCCTACAGCTGCCAGTCCCTTAATCTTAAGCTTACCGCCCAATTCTCCTGACGGAGCTGCCGCAAAAACCATGGATGGAATCATTGAAATAACCATCATCACAGTCATTACAACTGCAAGAAATCTCTTTCTCTCCATCTGTAGTCCTCCTTTTCATTTATAATAAAATTTGTAATTATTCAGCAGCCACTCTGAAGGTACTGAATAATTACAGTTCTGTGATGCTTCTGTGTCTGTCTGCCCTTTTCATTCCCATCACAGACCACAGCACCGTTTTTCTCTTTATAAAAGCATTATAGCATCGCATTTTCCGGAAATGTAATCTGTATTTTCTCCCTTAAAACAACTTCAGCCCCTGAGTATCAGAGTTCAATTTTCTCCAATATTCAGGGACCGAACTGTGTTTTACAGTTATTTCTCCGATATATCACGTGATATCCATAATTTGACCGAACAGTTTTTATCCTTCTACTATCAGATATTTTCCATCCGGCAGAGCAAATACTTCACTTGCATCTTCCAGTTCTTCATCTGACATTCCTTCCACATCAGCGCCTGACTCTTCCAGATATTCTCTCACTTCTTCAATAGAATCCACAACCTGCGCCATGCAATCCTCAAGGAATGCTTCCGCTGCTTCATATGATTCTGCTACCGCCTGTGGAAAAAGCTGCTCCTGATTTTCAAGAAACGTATTAATACATTCTTCTGTAAACAATTTAAATAACCTCCTCAATCTTTCCCTTTGCCCGGATCAGCTTCTCAAGGACCGGTTCAACCTGTTTTGTCATATAGGACGTAGCTGCCCGTACCCCCTCCTTGGAATGCTCCATGGCAAAGCCATATTTTACCGCTTTAAGCATCTCTATATCATTATATTCGTCTCCGAACGCAATACATTCTTCCGGCGAAATATGATATCTTTTCTGATATTCTCTGATTCCTTTTGCCTTGTTTGTTCCAAAAGGAATAAAATCAATCCACTCATTTCCCGAAGTGACAACAACACATTCTTTTCCAAATCTGTCCATCCAGTATTTCACAGATTCTTCTGTAAGGCCGGCCGGTTCAAACACAGCCAGCTTCATGATAGGAGCCGTCATCTCTTCCATGCTGTTTACAAATCTGCATTCATTTTTTACTTCATATAACATATGGTCATGAAATCTCTTTGTCTTCGGCATCAGGTAGTGGTAATCCTTTGCAGAACAGGTAAACTCGGCATCCTTCTTTTCCAGGATTGCAGAAATAATCTCCCCTGCCAGCTTTCTGTCAAAAGAATCCTGATACAGTACCTCTCCATGATCCACTGCCAGTGCACCATTCTCCGAAATATAGGAAATCTCTGAAGCAACAGGTGCAAACAGCTTTGTCATATTCGGATATTGCCTTCCACTGGCTGCTACAAACATAATCCCCAGTTCCTCTAACTGCCTGATCAGCGAAAAAAATTTCTTCAGGCAGAGACTGTGCCTTATGTAAAAGTAACGTCCCATCCAGATCACTTGCAACCAACTTAATCATTTCCATGTTCCTCGCAAATTTTTACCAGATCTGTCGGTTTCTCAGCGACAAGATCTGCTCCATTCTCATTCAGTTCTTTTCGGTCACGAAAGCCCCATAGCGCACCTACTGTATACATTCCTGCTGCTTTACCGGTCTTCATATCTGTACTTGTATCTCCCACATACATACATTCTTCCGGTTTTACACCAAATTTCTCCGCAACCATAAGCGGACCATCAGGTGCCGGTTTCCTGCGGATTGCTTCACTCTGACCAACTACCATATCAAATTCCCCATCAAAAAGCTGCGCAATTACTTTCACAGCTGCAGGATGAGGTTTATTTGAACAAACTGCCAGCTTCATTCCATGTTCCTTCAATTTCTTTAAGGTTTCCGGCATTCCCTTATAGGGAACTACTTTATACATCGGATCTGCTTCAAACATTTCCCGGTAAAGCTTCTGTCCCTCATCATAATGCGCAAGTTCTGGATCCCCCGCATCCTTAAGTGCGCGGCGGATCAGCATATTTGCCCCTTCTCCGCTGTAATATCTGAAATTATCCACCGGAAGTGTTTTCAACCCGAATTTTTCCATAATAATATTAGTCACATAAGCCATGGAATCCAGCGTATCAGCCAGTGTTCCATCCAAATCAAATATACATGCTTTAATCATCTTTTGTCATCCTCTTAAGTTAATTCCTGATTTCTTCATTTCATAAAATAATCTGGCAACCGGGAGTCCTACCACATTATTGTAATCTCCGTTGATCCCCTTTACATAAATTCCGAAAAGTCCCTGGATGCCATAGCTTCCAGCCTTATCCATAGGCTCTCCTGTAGCAACATACTCTCTGATCTCCTCATCTGAAACCGGATAAAACGTCACATCTGTACTTTCATAAAAAGTATGTTCTGTCCAGACTTTTTCTTTCTTTTCCCATACAGAAACGCCGGTATATACCTGATGAGTATTTGCCTGAAGTTTCTTTAATGTATTCACTGCATCCTCTGTATCATGAGGTTTGCCAAGAATCACATTTCTCAAACACTACCACTGTGTCAGATCCGATCACAATTGTTCCGTCGGCACTATCTTTCATAGTGCGGATAACAGAAGCTGCTTTATCCGAAGCCAGCTGTTTTACTGCCTCTCCCGGATTGTCTGAAATACGATTCTCATCACCTGATGCAGGTAGCACTTCAAAATCCACGCCAGCCCGTTCCAACAGTTCTTTTCGTCTGGGTGAAGCAGATGCCAAAATAATTTTTCTCATAATAACCTCTTCTTTCCTGTCATAGTATACCTTGTATCTTTTTGGTATGCAACTGCTTTCATTAACTCTTTCCATAAAATTTCGCTTTTCTTTTTATCTGAAAAGTATTAAAATAACAATAACCTATAGCTGAATAAAATGGTGTCAGGAGTAAAAGATATTTTTATCCTGACTCGCTGTCAAAAATTAGGAGAATATCAGAAAGGAGTTTATGATTATCATGGCTAAAATTAATAAATACTGGGGATATGTTGCAATAGGTGCCCTTACAGCAGCTGCTGCCGGTGCTGTAGCTGCCCTTATTGCCAAAAAAGGATCCTGTAAAGAGGATTTTGATTTTGAAGATGACTTTGATGATTTCGATCTGACTGATGAAAAGGAAACTGCTAAGGAAGATCAGGAACCTGCCGAAGATTTCCAGTCCTGGGAACATACAGGCGAACAGTCTGCAACAGATGACACCGAAAGCGAAGAAGCTGAAGAAGCTGCTGATACAGACGATTCTGAGAAGTCTTCCGATAAAGCTGCTGAAGTTGAGATTAAAGATGCAGAAGAGGAAGAAGATGCCGATGAACCCGAGAATTTTGAAGAGACTATGGACGCTGCATCTGAATCTGAAGAATAAACGTTACCGTTCACAGTAACGTAACCAAAAAGGAATGTTACTTCACGATTATACAATCGTAGAAGCAACATTCCCTTTTTATTCTGATTATATTACTATTTCAGTCTCATTATGCTTTCGGAAGTTTAAATGAGCTCTTCAGAGACACGATACGGTTGAATACCGGTGCACCCTCTTTAGAATCATGGATATCTGCACAGAAAAATCCTGTTCTTACGAACTGGAAGCTGTCATAGCCTTTTGCTTCCATAAGTGCTGGTTCTACATATGCAGTAACTTTTGTCAGAGAGTTCGGATTTACATTCAGAGAACCATCTTCTTTGTTGTATACACCCTTCTCCTCGTCTACGATATTCTCATAGAGACGTACTTCTGCTTTTCCTGCCTGACTTGCTTCTACCCAGTGAATGGTTCCTTTTACTTTTCTGCCATCCGGCGCATTGCCACCCTTTGTTGCAGGATCATAAGTACAGTGTACAACACGTACAGTTCCATCTTCATCAGCTTCATATCCTGTACAGGTTACAAAATATGCGTTCATAAGACGAACCTCTGTGCCCGGGAACATTCTCTTATATTTCTTAGGCGGATCTACCATGAAGTCTTCTCTCTCAATATAGAGTTCTCTGCCAAACGGTATTTTACGGGTTCCCAGTTTTTCATTCTCCATATTGTTCGGAGCTTCCAGATATTCTACTTCGCCTTCCGGATAATTATCGATCACAAGCTTGATCGGATCAAGAACAGCCATCAGACGTGGACGTTTCAGTTTCAGATCCTCACGGATGCAGTATTCAAGCATTGCATAGTCAACAGAGCTGTTTGCTTTGGATACACCGCAGAGTTCTACAAACATTTTGATGGATTCCGGTGTAAATCCACGGCGGCGCAGTGCTGCGATGGAAACCAGACGCGGATCATCCCATCCGTCTACGATGCCTTCCTCTACCAGTTTCTTGATATAACGTTTACCTGTAACTACATTTGTCAGATACAGTTTTGCAAACTCAATCTGCTTCGGTGGCTGTGGGTATTCCAATTCTTTTACAACCCAGTCATACAGTGGTCTGTGATCCTCAAACTCCAGAGTACAGATGGAATGTGTGATTCCCTCAATCGCATCCTCGATGGGATGGGCGAAATCATACATTGGATAGATGCACCATGTATCACCTGTTCTGTGGTGAGTCATATGAGCAACACGATAGATAACCGGGTCGCGCATATTCATGTTCGGAGATGCCATATCGATCTTGGCACGAAGCACTTTCTCTCCGTCTGCATATTTGCCTTCTTTCATCTCTTCAAAAAGCTGCAGGTTCTCTTCTACGCTTCTGTTTCTGTATGGACTTTCTTTACCCGGCTCTGTAAGAGTTCCACGATATTCACGGATCTGATCTGCTGTCAGGTCACATACATAGGCTTTGCCTTTCTGGATCAGCTTTACAGCAGCTTCATACATCTGTCCGAAATAGTCAGATGCAAAAAACAGTCTGTCTTCCCAGTCTGCACCAAGCCATTTGATATCTGCCTTGATGGATTCTACAAACTCACTCTTTTCTTTGGTCGGGTTTGTATCATCAAAACGCATGTTGAACTTGCCGTTATATTCCTGTGCAAGACCATAGTTTAAAAGAATAGATTTCGCATGACCGATATGAAGATATCCATTCGGTTCCGGTGGGAAACGCGTATGCACGGTGTCATAAACACCCTCTGCTAAATCTTTATCAATGATATTCTCAATAAAATTTTTGGAAACTGTTTCGTTCTCCATCTTTTTCCCTCCTGTTGTCGTATTTTATACTGTTTTTTCACACATCTATATATAAAAAATACAACTGAATATTTTTTATGTCGAATGAATTTATATTATCATTGGAAATTCCATCTGTCAACCGTTTACACAACAGTGACAGGCCTTATATTTCTCAGACGTTACTGTTCACTCCGTTCACAGTAACGTAGCCAAAATTCCAGATTGCCTGCGGCAATGGAATTTTGGCTTGTATGTCTCGGGATTTTGGCATATTCATGCCAAAACACCTCGCGGGACAGTGGTGTGTGAACAGTAACTCTCAGACTCATCTGCACTCTCTTTCAGCAGCTCATATCCTTGACTAACATCTTGCAAAATATTATAATTATATCAACATATCAAGGAGGTGCGGCAATATGAGTAATGCACTACCAATTGAAGATTTAAGTAAAACTTACCTGGAACATTCTATGGTTATCAATAACTTTGTTATCAAGATCGGCAGCCAAATCAAAGACAGCTTATGTCGTGTCTTTGGTAATGGTGTTCAGTATGAATGGCGTGAAAATGATGATAAAGTAATCATTCCTGACGTATCAATCATCTGTAACCTGAGAGACCGTAAGAACATTTCTTTCACTGGCATTCCCCGCTTTGTGATGGAAGTTTTGTCCAATGCCACAGAAGAATATGATCGACATGAAAAGATGGATATTTATTGCAAGGTCGGTGTCTCTGAGTATTGGATCGTTGACTGGAGAAAAAAATCTGTAGAGATTTATCTCTTCGATTTCAAAGAAGATGGCACTGGTTATCCGTATCTTTATAAGACTGTCACAGCCCAGAATAAAGAAGATTTACATCTGGTTATGTTTCCGAATCTGAAGATAACCTTTGACGAGCTGTTCGACATTGGTGAATATTAACGAAAAATAAGGCATAAACCAAGGAAATAGTTTACTCTTTTTATTTGTTTCAGAATGTTTCAGAATCACTTGCATATTGATTTCCTGATCTGCATATGCTATAATGCCAGTAGGCGAAAAGAAATAGCAAGTCCATGTAGACAAAAAGAATGAAGCCCTCAGTAGTGCGAATACTGAGGGCTTCTTCTTATTTTTTATGGCAGACAAGAAACTGCCAGGTTAGTGTTGCCCTACTTATCTCCGTCTAACCATTTGCAAACATAATAGGCGGCTATGCTTGCCATAAAGGAGGCAAGAAAAAAAATTAGCAAGATTCTCCATATAGACTTCACCTCCTCCCGTTGCCGGGTATCGGTTGGACAACACTGTAAGTATAACATATCTCTTGTCATTCCGGAAGTACAAGCAGTTCTAAGAAGTTTATAAAATAATACTGGTTTTATTCGAGTATATCATCCTAAAATCATCTGCTCAGGAATAGGAAGAGTCTCAGTACAAAAACTGCAATTCTGAGCAGTATCCCGGAACTGCAAATTGCACAAAAAAAATAATCAGAACCTATGTCCTGATTATCTTGAGTAACTTTGATTTACTGGCACCTCACAAACCCAGTAAATAAGCTATTCTTAGCAAGCTGATGACGGGAATTGAACCCGTGACCCCTTCCTTACCAAGGAAGTGCTCTACCTCTGAGCCACATCAGCATTGTGTCGGATTTACCGCTCACATTTAAATATATTACCAGAACTTGTTTGTATTGTCAATCCCTATTTTTAACTTTTTGATTTTTATTTTTGGGTTTTATACAGATATCTTTCTATTTTTGATATTGCTCCAACTGCTCTCTGATCTTGGTTCGGATACGCTGTAATGCATTATCTATGGACTTGGGTGTTTTTCCCATGATCCGGGCAATCTCTCCGTATCCGTTTCCTGCCAGATAATATTCAAGAACCTGGTTCTCCATTGGACTTAACGTTGCTGTTATCTCCTGCTCCAGATCCTGGACATTCTCCTGGTCAATAATGATAGACTCCGGGTTCTCTCCCCAGTTATCTCCAAGATGTTCTTCATTTTCCCCATCCTGTTCGCTGAGGGAAATATAGGAATTCAGCGGCTGGTGCTTCTGCCTGTTGGAACTCTGGATGGCGTTGTAGATCTGTCTGTCCACACATATACTGGCAAAGGTCTGGAATGCAGCATCCCTGTCCGGCTGGTAATCGCGGACTGCCTTAAACAGTCCGATCATGCCTTCCTGTATCAGGTCATCGTTCTCCCCGCCTATCAGGAACATGGTCCTTGCTTTCTTGCGGACCATGTTCTTGTATTTTTCCATCAGATAGTCGAGGATTTCTGATTCCCCGTTTTTGAAACGGGAAATTAATTCTTCATCTTTAATTCCGTCATACTGTTTCATCAATTTAACCCTTCCGTATTTCTGAAAATCTCTATCATTCGCCCAGAGGGCTTCTTATAGCATAACAATATTGTGGAATAATTTTCTGCTGCAAAAATTCCTCTTAATAATCGCTGCACATCCTCACGAAGCCTTTATCTCAGTCTGAGATAAACTTACTTCTTCTGCAGTCTCTGACGTACAATCTCATATCCAAGTACTCCGGCTGCCACAGATGCATTGAGGGAATCAATGTCACCCTTCATAGGAATAGATGCCACGAAATCACACTTCTCACGGATCAGTCTGCTTACACCTTCACCTTCATTGCCGATCACTACGCCGATCGGACCTGTCAGGTTAAGATTGTACATGGTTTCACCGCCCATATCTGCACATACAAACCACATGCCCTGTTCTTTCAGTTCATCGATGGTATGTCCCAGATTGGTAACTTTTGCAACAGGTGTATAGTTTAATGCACCTGCTGAAGTCTTGGCAACTGTGGAAGTCAGTCCAACTGCTCTTCTCTTGGGAATAATCACCCCATGTGCACCTGCAAGGTTTGCTGTACGGATGATCGCACCAAGATTATGAGGATCCTCAATATTATCCAGGATAAAGATAAAGGGATCTTCTCCTTTTTCCTTTGCCTTCGCAAGAATATCTTCTACACTTGCATATTCATAGGCTGCCACCTGAGCGATTACGCCCTGATGTGCGCCTGTCTCGCTTAACTGATCCAGACGTTCTTTTGCCACATAGTTAATAATCGTATCTTTTTTTCTTGCCTCTCTGGCAATAGTGCGGACCGGTCCGTCCTGGCATCCGTCCAGGATAAAAAGCTTATCTACACATTTGCCGGAACGAAAGGCTTCCAGAACCGCATTGCGTCCTTCTATCTGTTCACTCATATCTTATCCTCTCCGATCCCTGCACGGACCAGTTCTATGATCCTGCTGAAATCATCTTTTAAATATAAATAGCCCATCAGAGCTTCAAAACCTGTTGCCCTGCGGTAGTCTGCCATAGTTGCATGTTTGGCCATTGTAGGAGAATGAGCATTCCTTCCTCTTCTGTAAACGCTGTGTTCCTCCTCTGTAAGCATGGGCTCGATTACTTCCATCATGGAAGACTGAGTTCCTGCCTTAACCAGACTGCTGGCTTTTCTGTGAAGCTGGTTTACCGGACAGTTGCCTTTTTTTACAAGGATCGTGCGGATTACCAGTTCATAGACGCCATCTCCGATATACGCCAATGTCAGCGGAGAATAGGTTCGCAAGTCTTTATCTTCCAAATGAAACAACTGATGAAGCATGCCTTTCAAACTACTCAAATTCTCTTCATTAAGTCCGTTTGTCTCACTCATATCATTTAAGCTCGTTTCCATTTTACTCCCTCGCGGGTATCCTTAAGGATGATTCCCTTAGCCAGAAGCTCATCTCTGATCTCATCTGCTCTTGCGAAATTCTTTGCTTTTCTTGCTTCCTGACGCTCTGCGATCAGGTCTTCGATTTCTTTATCAAGGATTTCTTCTGTTTTCACAGCCTTCAGACCAAGTACATCGCATAATTTCACCATTGTGTCAAGAAGTGCTCCTGCAAATTCTGCGGAACTTGCCTCTGATACATTTGTATTTGCAAATTTAACCAGTTCAAAGATTGCTGCCAGTGCATCTGCTGTGTTGAAATCATCATCCATAGCTTCTTCAAATTTCTTTACGAATTCCTGTGCCTGTGCAAGCAGTTCTTTCTCTGCATCTGTTGCAGTTTCTGTCTGTGCTGCTGCTTTTCTGTCCTTTAAGTTTGCTGCTGCATCTGTGATACGTTCTAATGCATTCTTTGCAGCTTCCATCAGATCTGCGCTGAAATTCAGCGGACTTCTGTAATGTGCGTTCAGCATGAAGAAACGAAGCACCTGCAGGTCATACTGTTCACTGATCTCACGAACAGTACGGAAGTTTCCAAGAGACTTGGACATTTTTCTGTTATCAATATTTAAGAATGCATTGTGCATCCAGTATTTTGCAAAGATTTTGTCGTTGCAGCATTCACTCTGTGCGATTTCGTTCTCATGATGAGGGAAGATCAGATCTTCTCCGCCTGCATGGATATCAATCTCATCGCCAAGGTATTTTTTCGCCATAACAGAACACTCAATATGCCATCCCGGACGTCCGTCACACCATGGTGAAGGCCAGGATGGTTCTCCCTCTTTCTTCGGTTTCCAGAGAACAAAATCCAGTGGATCTTCTTTCTGGTCTTCACCGGATACCTGCAGAGAACGGAAGCCGGACTGCAGATCATCCAGGTTCTTGTGCGAAAGTTTGCCATATTCTTTGAACTTCTTAACTCTGAAATAAACAGTACCGTCTGCTGCCGGATAAGCATATCCCTTATCAACCAGAGTCTGGATCATACTGATCATTCCGTCGATTTCCTGTGTTGCCTGTGGATTGGTTGTGGCAGGTTTTACATTCATGCCATCCATATCTTTCTTACACTCTGCAATATAACGCTCGGAAATTTCCTGTGCGCTTACGCCCTCTTCGATTGCTTTCTTGATGATCTTGTCATCTACGTCTGTAAAATTGGAAACATAGTTTACTTCATATCCTTTGTATTCCATATACCGGCGTACGGTATCGAAGATGATCATCGGACGTGCATTTCCGATATGGATCAGGTTGTATACAGTCGGACCGCAGACATACATACGAACTTTTCCCTCTTCAAGAGGTACGAATTCTTCTTTTCTACGTGTCAGTGTGTTAAAAAGTTTCATATTTTATTCCTCCAGTTTTCTCTATCATTAACTCTCTTTTCTTTCATTAAGAAGACAGATCGCCTGAGATGCAATTCCTTCTTCTCTTCCCGTAAATCCCAGTTTTTCCTCTGTAGTGGCCTTAATGTTCAGCTGAGACTCATTGATTCCCATTGCTTTTGCCATATTGGCTCTCATCTGTGGAATATGAGGTGCCATCTTTGGTTTCTGTGCAATGATCGTTGCATCTATATTTCCGATCTCATAATGGTGCTCTCTCAAAAGCTTCGTCACATGTTCCAGCAGCAGAATACTGGAAATTCCTTTATATGCAGGGTCTGTATCCGGAAAATGTTTTCCGATATCGCCCAGTGCAGCAGCTCCCAGAAGTGCATCCATAACTGCATGGATTAGTACATCTGCATCTGAATGTCCCAGGAGACCTTTTTCCCAGTCTATCTTCACACCACCCAGGATCAGATCTCTGTCTTCGGTCAGTCTGTGTACATCATATCCCATTCCAACACGCATAATCATTCTCCTCTTATATCCAGCATCTTGCTGATTCTCAATAAGCTTAACCGTCTCCTTGTATAAGGAGCAAGTCTGAGGCTTGGCAAAACAGCCGATTCATCGAGTCCGATATCATAAACGGTTTTCGCGCATCCGGCTTTCTCCAGCAAACGGAACATAGTCTGTTCGCTGGGAAGCTCATCAATAATCTCCTCTATCCCGTTCAGGCATTTTTCCAGATGCTGGGGTGAAATAGTTTCTAACAATTCCGGCTCGTTTTCTTTTCTTATTTCTTCCAGAAGTCCTTTTTTTCCAAAAGTTTCTTTCAGAAGCTCCTCGTCCTCATTCTCATAGGGTTTTGCGTGACATCTTCCCTGTGTGATGGCTGCAGCGATACGCTTGTATTCTTCCAGTACAAGAAGTGCTGCTACAGAAACCTTCTCTCCATGGAGTGCATCCAGCGGACCATTGATCACTTCCATATCCCACAGATGTGTGACCTGGTGCTCTGCACAGGACGCAGGCCTTGAATTACCAATCATCTGCATTGCAAGTCCGGAAAGAATCAATGCATACATAAGCTGTTCGCATTCATTTTCCTCTCCCTCTGTAATATCCTGAATCGAAGATTTCACAGTTTTTAACGCTTTCTCTTCCAGCTTTACAGTTTCGCGGCAAAAATACTCTCCGGTGACCAGGTTCGCGATCTTCCAGTCTGCAAGACAGATGTATTTCGCCATCAGGTCTGAAATCCCGGCTGCAGTCAGGCGCTGTGGTGCTTTTGAAAAAATATCTGTATCTGCATATACACAGATCGGAGCTACTGAAGGCACAGTCTTCTTTACTCCATCCAGGGTCATTGCTGCTACTGTTGTTACAAATCCATCTCCACTTGCTGCGGTAGGCACTGAAATGAAAGGTACTTTGTAATTATGTGCAATATAACGGCTGATATCATGGATCGTGCCTGCTCCTACTGCAAGGATCAGGTCAATGTCCTCTTCCATGTTGTTCTCCACAATTTTTATTGCATGCCGGTCCGCCTGAAGTCCCTCTGCATCCAGAACAAGTACCTGACACCTGTCATAGATATCCTCCATAAGTTCTTCTGTTGCTGCATAGGTATTGGTATCGCAGATGACCAGCGGGGATATGTACTCTCTGAGCATTCCCTCTGACATCTCTTCTTCAAGCTTCTCTACAGCTCCGGCTTCTATCAAAATCTCTTTCACTGCAATCTGGTGTTCCCTGCCGCAGCTGCAAGGTCGGGCAAAATCGTCCGCATCAACTCGCATTTAAATTCTTCCTCCTGACTTTCCTGAATCAAGCGGATAAAATCATCCGTTTGACTATCTGCTCATAATTGAATAGTTGTTTCACAGCCTGATTCGGTTAAACTTTTTTCTATAGGCATAGTTCGTTGGTATTATACATGATTTTCCTGTAAAAATCAATCATTCCGCGCAGGTCTGGCGGCTACAGGTTCAAATAATTATATACAATCTTTGAAATCTTCTGTATATTCGTCACCGCCGTTTCCTCCGGACAGCCTTCTGACATAATACACAGAATGTATGTTGTCTTTTCGCCATAGACAATTGCGATATCGTGCTGATCCTGGTCTGTCTCGCCGGTCTTGTTGGCAGATTTTATTCCATCCGGAAGTCCCTGGGGGATTTTCCAGGTGTTTTCCTGATTTGACAGAAGATTTAACATTTCTTCTGATGCATCTTTGCTGACACATTCCCCCTTGTAGATTTTTTCAAGCAGAGTGCCGCAATCTTTTACAGAAGTCATGTTTCTGCCACCCAGACTCTCCTGTGCGGATGCTGCAGGATGGAGGGTGTGCTGCACACTTGTCTCTGTATAGCCCTCTTTTTCCAGATATTTGTTAATATCCTCCGCACCTTTTTTGAAATCAAGGGAATCTGTCTGAAGCTTCACCAGTTCATTGCAGGATTCATTGTCACTGACTGTGATCATATTCCACAGCAGGTCATTTAATTTTACATCTACAGTTTTTGTATCTGCAGTATTTAATTTCTTTGCCTCATCTGCCTTTACCTGCTCCATGTCCTCATATGTCTTTGCCATTACAAAAGCTTTGATCAGACTTGCAGAATAAAGGGGAGTATCATTGATCAGGATTTCCTTTTCTTCATTAAGGTCTTTCACATAAACACTCCAGGTTCCCTGATATCCGGACAGCATCTTCTCAAGCTGGGGCTTCAGATTATCCATCCCAAGATTATCCATATTCACGATCTTTCCCGTATCATCCACAATAAAACCATCATCCGTCACTGTGCTTTCCTGAAGCAGGGCGCCATTTGTACCGCCAAAATAATAGCTCCCGTCAAAATTCATCTCATAACAGTCCATCTCAAGTGAATGGATACCTGGCTCGGTTACCAGTCTGCCATTTTCATCAAAATAATAATATCCGTTCAGAGTAATCCCGTCTATTGCCAGATTGTCAATATACCTTACCTGCGTTGCTGCTGACAGACGCCCCAGATTGTTCACAAAGTAATATCCGTCAAATTTCTCTGCCTCCTGGGCATTCTGTGTATCAGCTTCCTCATCTGTCTTATCCCCAAACACTGCAACACCTTTCAGATGCTCTATATGAGGACTGCAGGCTTTGAATTTCCCATCTGTATCATGATAATAATATCCGTCAAATACAGTTCCGTCTATTTCATAATTCTGAAAATAATGAATCTCTGCCTGGGTACTTCCGGCACCGTTCACATCCAGACAGTAAAATCCGTCACTCTTCATCATATATTTGCCACTTCCGTCTCCCATGGGCTGAATCTGTGCCTGCCCGGTGACAGATGCAAGGCTCTGCTGTGCAGCCATAACAGGAACCGGCAAAGCCAGTGCCATGGAAATGGCTCCGGCCAGACTTCCGGCTATGATATAACTTTTAATATGATATTTCGCTGTTTGTCTATTTTTTCTCATGCAAAACTCCTTTTACGGTTTCTTTTCACATCCCATTCACAGTAAGCAAAGTATATATTGTTTTATTCAGGATAGCAAGATTTTTATCTTTTTTCCAGCAAAGACCAGAATCTCAGTATCAGTGTTCAGTTCTTTTCTCTTATCCTGTTCCAGAAGCTTCCCAGCTGTTCTTCCACAGTATTTAAAGTACAGTTTCCCCTGTCAGACCACTCAGCAGGAAACAGATTCCTGTAATCTTTCCCTGCAAATCTCTCGTCCAGCAGAAGTATGATCCCTGTGTCCTCCTGGGTTCTGATTACACGCCCGGCTGACTGCAGCACCTTATTCATTCCCGGATATCTGTATGCATAATCAAATCCATTCACACCCTTTTTATCATAATACTGCCTGAGGATCTCCCTTTCTGTTCCGATCTGAGGAAGACCGGTTCCTATAATGATCGCTCCGATCAGCTTCTCTCCCATCAAGTCAATCCCCTCTGAAAAAATCCCGCCCATTACGCAAAATCCCACCAGTGTTCCCTCTGATGCAGAAAATTCCTCCAGAAATTCCTCTTTCTCCCTCTCATTCATCCCCGATGTCTGCGAAATACAACGAACCCATTCTGCTGAAAACTCATTCTCATACACATCCATAACATCTTCCATAAATTTATAAGAAGGAAAGAATACCATATAATTTCCTTTTCTTGTCCATACAGTTCTGGCAATGTAAGATGCGATCCTGTGATATTCCTCATATCCTCTTCTGGTATACCTGCTGCTCACATCCCGTCCTGTGAGAATGCACCTGTTCTCCTGCCTGAAAGGAGAAGTCACATAAATCCCATAGTCATCCTTTCTGGTGCTTAAAAGTGCACGGTAATAATCCATGGGAAGCAGAGTCGCAGAAAAGAACACCGCACTTTTTCCCTTTTCCAGACATCTATGAATATTTGCTGCAGGATTTACACAGAAAAGCCGCAAAATCACCTTTCCCCCTTCTCCCATTTCTGTATAAACCACATAATTTTCATCCAGAAGTTCATCAATGTTCAGGAAATCTCTCACACAGAAGTAAAATTCCAGCAGCTGCTCCGGAAGTTCCTTTCCATGAAGTTCCTCCAGGAGCTTATCCATCTCCCCCATCACCTGAAGCATTCCCAGAGAAACTGCTCCGGGATTTGGCAGGATTTCGTACTCTGTACACTCCTTTTCCAGAGTTCGAAGCTGTCTGTTCACTTTTTCCAGTGCTCGCACCAGACCTTTGCTGTAATCCCCGGCCAGTCTCTTCGCCTCCAGTACATCCGCTCTGTCCACATGAGCACTGTACATTTCCCTTCCCCTGTCCACCAGATTGTGAGCTTCATCGATCAGAAAAATGTATTCTCCGGAAGTACCCTCCCCGAAAAATCTTTTCAGATAAACATTGGGATCAAATACATAATTATAATCACAGATCACAGCGTCCACCCAGACTGCCAGATCCAGGCACATTTCAAAGGGACACACCTGCCATTTCTTCGCATATTCCAGCAGAGTATCCCTGTCATAGCTGTCCTGCGTGGTCCACAGTTCAAAAACAGCATCATTCACTCTGTCCAGATGTCCTCTCGCCCACAGACAGTTCTCAGGATTGCATTCTGTTTTATCGCAGAAGCACAGCTTTTCCTTCGCGGTAATGGTTATCACTTTAAATTTCAGTCCATGCTCCTTTAATATAGAGAAAGCTTCTTCAGCCACAGTCCTGGTAATGGTCTTTGCTGTAAGATAGAAAATATTTTCCCCCAGTCCTGCACCAACTGCTCTCACTGCCGGAAAGATCGTGGACATGGTCTTTCCTACTCCTGTAGGTGCCTGGACAAAAATCTGTCTTTCTGTGGATATAGTGTGATATACACCGGATACGATTTTTCGCTGTCCCTCACGATATTCAAAAGGGAACTCCAGATCACTCATGGACGCATTCCGTTCTTTTTTCCATGCAAGCTGGTATGCGATCCATTTATGATACCTGTCCAAAAGATTCTGGTACCACAGTCCGAGTTCTTCCAGCGTATATTCTTCTCTGAAAAACTTAAGCTCCTCTGTGTCCAGATTCCCATATGTCATCTGCACTCCGATCTTCTCCGGTTTTTGCTCCTGTGCGTAGATCCAGGCATAACACATTGCCTGTGCACGGTGAACCTCCACAGGCTTTTCCAACTGACTGACATCTGCATAAACACCCTTGATCTCATCGATCCAGCACTGTCCATCCTCTGTGAAGATTCCGTCAGCTCTGCCCTCTACCTGGATACTTACATCTTCATATTCTGTTTTATATTTAAGAGAAACCTCCGCTCTGTAATGGCTTCCCATCCTGCCCTGTATTTTTCTGTGCAGTCTGCTGCCCTTCTGCATTGCTTCTCTGTCAGAAGATCCTCCCCGGTTGTCAAGATCCCCGCTTCTTAATATAAACTCCACCAGATTTCTGACGGAAATACGAACCACCGGCTTATCCATATCAAAACACCTCACGCAACAATAGCTGTCAAATAATTATTCATATCGTCCGTTCATTATAACACAGAATTCATCATCATGTAAAAACTCCTGAATTCAAGAAAGAATCCTGCTTGCAGGATTCTCCGCCTGCGACGGGTCGCTTCAGCGACATAATTCCTCTCCGTCGCAGTGCGATCCTGCCCGGAGGGCTTTTTTATGTTATAGGAACATTACGGAGTAATTTCCTATAACATAAAAAGCCGCCAGAAATATCTATGCTGATTTCTGACGGTCCATTATTTTGTTTATCTTATAATTGGTAAACATCATATCCACCAATTGCTCCGCTGTGAAGGAGCTCCTGCAATTCTCAATTAGATCTGGGTAATTACAAAGATATCATAAATAGCCTTTACTGCAGTCTCAAAATCTCTGTTCTCCACACCGATAATGATATTCAGCTCACTGGAACCCTGGTCAATCATCTTCACATTTACATTTGCATGGGCAAGTGCTGAGAAGATTCTTCCTGCTGTACCTCTGGTGGATTTCATACCACGTCCTACAACAGCGATCAGTGCAAGGTCAGATTCCATTTCTACGAAATCCGGCTGTACTGCGCGATGGATTCCTGCGATTACCTGCTGCTCTTTCTCTTCGAATTCATCCTGATGTACATATACAGTCATTGTATCGATTCCTGATGGAACATGCTCAAAGCTGATTCCCTGATCTTCGAATACCTGAAGTACCTTACGTCCGAAACCAACCTCACTGTTCATCATGGATTTTTCAATATTGATAGAGCAGAATCCCTTTTTACCTGCAATACCTGTGATTGTAAATTTCGGTTTCTTGCATGTACTCTCAACAATAAAAGTACCCTTGTCTTCCGGTCTGTTTGTGTTTTTGATGTTGATCGGAATTCCCTCTTTACGAACCGGGAAGATCGCATCTTCATGAAGAACAGTTGCACCCATATAAGAAAGCTCTCTGAGTTCTCTGTAGGTAATGCTCTCGATCACTTCCGGATTTTTAACAATACGTGGGTCTGTTACCAGGAAGCCGGAAACATCTGTCCAGTTTTCATAAAGGTCTGCCTTGATAGCCTTCGCCACAAGAGAACCGGTTACATCAGAACCTCCTCTGGAGAAAGTTTTAACTTTTCCATCTTCACCAGCGCCATAAAATCCAGGGATAACGGCATGTTCACATTTTGCCAGCTTTTTGGACAGAAGTCTGTCTGTCTTCTCGGCGTCCAGATTTCCGTTCTTATCAAAACGGATCACATCTGCTGCATCAACAAATTCATAACCCAGATATGCTGCCATCACCTTACCATTGAGAAATTCTCCTCTGGATGCTGCATAGTCTGTGCCTGCCTGTGCCTTGAAATCAGCTTCGATCTGAGCAAATTCATCTTCCAGAGAAAGATCAAGGTTCAGTCCGCGGATAATCTCATAATATCTTCCCTTGATCTCCTGCAGAATCGGGATGAAATCTTCCCCTTCAACTGCAGTATTATAACATTTATAAAGTAAATCTGTAACCTTTGTATCTCCGTCAAATCTCTTTCCGGGAGCGGACGGAACCACATAACGTCTGCTCTCATCACTTCTGATGATCTCCCCTACTTTCTGAAACTGTTCTGCATTTGCCAGAGAACTTCCTCCGAATTTAACAATTTTCTTCATTTTTCCTGCTCCTCATATGTCACTAAATATTTTCAGACCGATCTCCCATCAGTCTTTGTCACTCTACCAACATAAAGTCTGTTTAATATTGTATTGAATAAACGCCAATTTTGCAAGCCTTTCTTACAGAAATATCCGAAAATGGTTATTTTCCACAATCTGCCGAAGATTCCTGCTGTTTTTTTACAAATTCTGTCACATTATAAACACGAAGGATATCTCCATCCACCCGAAAATGAATATCCTTCTCTCCAAAAGGCATTCCGTAAGACCGTTCCGGATCATTCTGATAAGCAGGACGGGGATCATCTGCAAGCACTGCGATCAGAGCCTCTCTGCTTTCCCCGGGTATTCTTTCCAGAAGCTCCTGGGGAAAATTCTACCTTCAGATGATGATCTTTGGAATATTCGGTAAAACTCCTGTTGCTTCCGGATGGCAATCCGCATAAGGATGTACGGTTTAATATCGAAAATCGGTGTTCCATTCATCAGATCTGCACCTTCTACATAAGTACAGGGCTGTCCGGCTCATCCAGAGCTACTTTCTCAAGCTTCACACAGGATAATCCTATGGAATTGGGACGGAAGGGAGATCTTGTGGCAAAAAATCTCCTTTTCTCACATTTCCCCCAAGTCTGGGCGGGC
>ENA-OQBL01000410-OQBL01000410.1-human-gut-metagenome-genome-assembly--contig:-NODE-410-length-22808-cov-2.894934_pt1 | contig 22808 bp, 26 predicted proteins | sample MGYA00242747_ERZ504553 | MGnify/ENA primary metagenome ERZ504553 (study PRJEB26092, sample SAMD00036240) | human gut metagenome | host: Homo sapiens | study: EMG produced TPA metagenomics assembly of...
ACAACTTCTAACATAACCATTTCCCTTTCTTTTTCTTACTAACATGTTCCATGTGTTTACGATATCACATTCATTTGCTGCAAACCATCTTCTTTTCCTTAAAAAACCCTTAACGCTTCCTTAATATCTCTTCGCGCATTTGTCCACGCCCTTCCTCTGGTATTTCTCGCCAATCACATAACCGGTCTCCCCAATTGCAAGCTGTGGATGTGGAATATCCATCGTAACATATCCGATGCATGCTCCACTTTGTTTTTCTGTAATAAGCCATGCGTTCTCATTATCTGCCAGTGCATTTACAAAGGACTGCATCTGCTCACCAGCTACTGTTATTGTCCTTAACCACTGTGGAATCAAAAACGAGGCCATCGCAAGCGACGGCCCCTATCTTAATATTACTCTTCTTCTCTGTGCATGGAGAATGTTTCCATATGATAATTCTTCAAATTGTCAAGAATCTGACGATCATCTGCTTTCTGAAGAAGTTCGTCACGGAACTTCTTTGTCACAAGCATATCGTTAAAGGAGCTTGGTCCACCGACGCAGCCACCTTCACATGCCATACCTTCAATGAAGTCATCCGGCAGCTTGCCAGCCTTCATAAGCATCAGGAACTTGCGGCACTCTGCGGCACCGTTTGCCTTGCATACTTTCGGCTCAATGCCAGCTTCCATCTCTTTCATGCTCTCGACAACTGCTGCGGTAACTCCACCGGAGTTTGCGAAACGCTTGCCGTATACGGAAGACTCCTGATAGCTGGTATCGCTTGGCTGCAGTTCTACGCCCTTGGCACTCATGATGGCACGCATCTCACTGTATGTCAGCACATAATCTGCATTGCCCTCAATCTTCTGATCGACAACCTCAGATTTCTTTGCTACACATGGTCCGACAAATACGGTCACAGCATCCGGATCTTGTGCTTTGATCATACGGGATACCGCACACATTGGAGAGATGGTTGTGGAAATCTTATCTGCCATCTCCGGGAAGTGCAGACGAACCATATTAACAAATCCAGGACAGCAGGAAGTTACTTTCTTCTCTCCTGCCTTGTATGCCTCTACCCACTCTGCGGCTTCGGAAGCAGCGGTCATATCTCCACCTAATCCGGCTTCGATAAATCCGTTGAATCCAACTTCCTGCATAGCTTTCTTCCAGCTTCCCATTGTGATGTTTGCACCAAACTGTCCCTCGGTAGCAGGTGCTGCAATCACGTATACTTTCTTATCAGACTTTAAGGCATTGATGACATCAACCATAAATGTCTTAGATCCGATTGCTCCGAACGGACAGCTATGGATACATTTTTCCGCAGCGGATACACTTGGAATCATCAATTACAGAAATACCGTATTCATTGTATGTAATCGCATTGACCGGACATGCAAATTTACACGGTCTCTTTAAATGTGCAATTGCGTTGTAAGGACATGCGGCTGCGCAGCGTCCACACTCTTTACATTTCTGCGGATCAATATGGGAACGATGACGACCTGCCTCAATAGCACCAAATTTACATGCATTGATACATGCTTTTCCCATACAGTTCTGACAGTTTTCTGTAACGGTATAACTGGAAATCGGACAGTCCTCACAGGCTGCACTGATTACCTGAATCACATTTCCATTATCCTCCGGTCCTGGGGCTTTGCCCTCTGCAAGACGGACACGCTGGCGGATAATTTCTCTTTCTTTGTAGATACAACAACGGAACTGTGGTGTCGGGCCCGGAATCAGACGAACCGCGATGTGGTCTCTCTGAGCATCAAGAGTCCCTTCAAATGCCAGTTTTGCGACTTCACGCAGAACCGCATGCTTGATCTTGATTACATTTTCATCAGCGTACATAAAATCTCCTTTGCTTTTTCGTGGTTTCTATTAAGCATAATATGTTCTTATTGTACATAAATTTTCATTAAAAAGCTATAGATGTATCTATCAAAATACATCAGGCGGTGCGATTTTATGGATAATATGAATACGATGGACTTCAATCAGAAAATTGATGTTTCTCTGCGCGCTTCGCTTGAGGCAACTCCCGTCGAACGAAACGCTTCCGATGATCTGTCCACAGGGAGCAGCTCTGACGGGTTCTGGAACCTGATTGTTCTGTACACCGGTTCTCCACAGACGTTACAGAATGAATTTCCTTCCTCTTCCTTTACCTTTCTCCTTGGAAATTATGCCATAGTGAAAATCTCCGAGGACGACATTCCATCACTTGCCGCCTTTCCACAAGTAATATATATCGAACGTCCAAGACAGCTTTTCTTTGAGATTGTTTCTGCCCGGCAGGCTTCCTGTCTGAGTGCCATTCAGGAAAACAGCAGCTATGGTCTGACCGGAAAAAGGCATTCTGATTTCTGTGATAGACTCCGGTATTGACTATGCGCATCCCGATTTTTGCAATCCGGACAAAACCACACGGCTGGTTGCTCTCTGGGACCAGACCATCCTCGCTGATCCTTCTGCTGGACGCTTTGCCCCCGCCGGTTATTCACAGGGTACACTTTTTTTCTCCGGAACAGATCAATGCGGCACTTCAGGCAGACACTTTTGAGCAGCGCATGGAACTTGTACCCAGCACAGATGTCACAGGGCACGGAACCCATGTCGCCGGTATTGCCGCCGGAAACGGCCGTGCCTCCGGCGGACTCTACCGCGGAGTTGCCCCGGAATCCTCACTTCTTGCCGTCAAACTCGGCTCGCCCGATCCAAAGGGATTTCCAAACACGATCGAACTGATGCAGGCGGTCGATTTTTTCCGTAAGATATGCCATCGAACATACCGTGCCTCTTGTCATCAACCTGAGTTTTGGAAATACTTACGGCTCCCATAGCGGAACATCCCTTCTGGAAACCTACCTGGACTATGTCTCAAATCTCGGACGCATTAATATTGTTGTCGGAAGTGGAAATGAGGGAAACAACGGCGGGCATGCCAGCGCCCGACTGGCTTCTTTAGAATCTGCCAGAATTGAATTTGCCGTTGGAAATTATGAATCTTCTCTTTCGATTCAGATCTGGAAAAATTATTGGGATGATATTCGTTTTCAGCTGACTCCTCCGGGACTCGGAACCTCATTTAAAAATTCCCAATCAGCCCGGCAGCTGGCGCTTTTCCTTTGGCACCACACAGATTCTGGTGTACTACGGACTTCCCTCCCCTTATAGTCTGTATCAGGAAATTGCCATCGATCTGCTGCCGCGGCGGGACTATATTTCGGGAGGTGTCTGGTTTTTTAACCGCAGAAGCACGGTCTGTCATCGAAGGAATTATTGATCTGTGGATGCCGGCGGCCGCTATCCGCGGGACTGCCACACAATTTCTCACGCCGACAACGGAAACCACTCTCACGATACCTTCCACCGCCGGAAATGTCATTACCGTCGGTGCCTACGATTCTTCCACCAATACGCTCGCCCCTTTTTCCGGCAGAGGATATACCTGGAATACTGGACAGGTCAAACCGGATCTGGTCGCTCCCGGTGTCGACATCACCAGCTGTGCTGTCGGGGGCGGTTACGAATCCCGAAGCGGCACCTCCATGGCTGCTCCTTTTGTAAGCGGCAGCTGCGCACTGCTCATGCAGTGGGGCATTCTACAGAACAATGATCCCTTTCTATATGGCGAAAAAATGAAAGCATATCTGATCCGAGGTGCCAGACAGCTTCCATTTTCCGTTTCCTACCCCAATCCGCAGAGCGGATACGGAGCACTCTGCGTCAGCAGCAGCCTGACGTTTGTGTGATATGCTCCACTATTCTGCGATAAAGGCTTCATAAAATTTTTCTTTTGGCACAGGTTTTCCAAAGTAAAATCCCTGGATCATCTCTGCCTTTGTTTTCTTTAAAATATCTACCTGCTCTTTTGTCTCGATTCCCTCGACGATACAGTGAATTCCCAGATCATTGATCATGGAAGTCATATAGTCGAGGAGAATCCGGCTTTTGCGGTTATTGGTAATTTCGGTTACCATGGACCGGTCAATCTTTGCAGAATCAAAATCATACTGGATCAGTACCGCAAGATTGGAATAATGACTTCCGAAATCATCCATTGACAGTCTGAATCCGAGTTCTTTGAGGCTGTTTGCAACATTTTCAATCAGAACATGATCCATGTCTCCCACGGTCTCCGTTACCTCAATATGGATCAGTTCCACCGGAATATCATATTTTTGAACCATCTGCGTTACTTTTTCAATAAGTTCCGGATACATGATCGTCATCTTCGAGAAATTCACGGATATTGGCACCGTACGATGTCCTTCCCGGATCTGTTCCTTCTGATAACGAAATACTTCATCCAGAACAAACAGGTCAATCATATGCACCAGATTGTAATGTTCCAGCACCGGAATAAACATCCCCGGTCCCACAATGCCCAATTCATCATCCAGCTGCCGGATCAGTGCCTCCGCGCCCTCTGTGCGCCCTGTGTGGATATCCACTTTCGGCTGCAGATATACCAGATACCTTCCACGCTCCATCAGATCGTTGATCTCATCTATCACGCTCTGCTCCATGCGCTTCATCACGGTTGTGCCATGCATCAGCTTAAGCTTATCGTTGCTCATAAGAACCTCTGCCTCTGCAATCTGGCTGCGTGTCTGCGGATGCGCACTCCAGCTGTATCCCATCGCCACGCCAAAGCCAAGTCCGGCAAGCCTTTTCTGCAGATTTTCCACCTGCTGCTCCATTTCCTGCCGTTTAATGTTGATACACAAAATCAGCATCTCATCCTCATCATACCGGTAAATCCGGTAATTGGGAAACATGGATTTCAATAGTTCCGCAACTTCCATCAGTCTGCGGTTGCCGCTGATATAGCCAAACTGTTTATTAATCTCCGACAGATGGATCACATCGGTCGTGATTACGCCAAGTGAACGAAACATATTGTCCGCACCAGTGCGTGCCATAACGGACAATCCCTCCCGGTTCCAGAGACCTGTCAGTTTGTCATGTGTGCGGTCATATTCCTGCTGTTCCTGAAGATTGCGAAGTTCAATCCGCGCAGCCAGTGTCGTGCCAAGCATGGAAAGAACATCGGCCTCCTCGAGGTGTCTGTGTGGGTTTAAAACCATTAAAATTCCAAGCAGATGATCTCCGGTATACAAAGAAATCCCGGCTGCAGACCATGCACGTAGTTCTGCCAGATATTCATAGATCACCGGATGACTTTCTCTCAGCGACTTGATATCCGGAATCACCACGTCCCCGAGTTGTCCTATTTCCTGAATAACTCCTTCTGCATCTCCTGACTCAATTTCCTCGGTCACAAGTCTTGCCATCATCTGTGCCGTATCCCTGTGACACTCTTCCACATAGCGGATACCGCCCTCTTTTGCATAGGCAAGCACAACACAGTCCGCGTCAAAATACTGGCGCAGCGCTTCAAATGTCTGCATAAGGGCATCTCCGATTCCCTCGCTTCCAAGCGCTTCCATACAGGTACGGAGTTGTCTTAACATGGATTTTTCATTGCCTTGTGCGAGAATCGGTTCCACCGGATCTGCCGTTTCCGGCCCCTGATTTTCTTTGATCTGATCATAAAAAACAATCCGGTTTTTTCCGCCTCTTTTCGCCGCGTAAACTGCCCGGTCTGCCTCATAATAAAAATCCGGAAAACTGATTCTTCGTCCGTCCAGTTTCGCAGCACCGATAGATACGGAATATTCCATATCAAAGATAATCTTTTTCAAATTTTCACGCAGGGAGACACAAAATTCTTCCATTTCAACAGAATTCTGAAAGCCGGAAGCAAACACCGCGAATTCATCTCCCCCAAGCCTGCCGACAATTCCCCGGTCACCGGTCACTTCACTTAAAATACTTCCGGTCTGGCTTAAGACCATATCCCCTACCGCATGTCCCTGCGTATCATTGATCATTTTAAAATCATCAATATCAAGCATGACAAATAAGGCATTTGTTGTACATTCCGCAAGTTCTTTTGCACAGTATTCCTCAAATGCCTTATGGTTATACACATTCGTCAGTACATCAATCTCTGCCCGGCGCCGCATGCGTTCCGTGATGGCTTTCTCCTGCTGCACACAGCAAAAACGCCCCACCATACGGTCTGTTTTTCCATCTTCTTCCGCAATACTCACCAGATAAAAACGGTACCATTCCGGTTGATTTTCTTTTTCGCAATAACGGACATCGACCGTAACAGTCCCTTCTTTTTGCAGGCATGCATGCATCGCTCTGCGAAATACCTTTTTATCTTCCGGATCAATAAAAACAGATCCATAATGGTTCTTCTTTACATAGTCTTCGATATCAAAAAGGACCTCGAACCGGTCATTTTCTATCGCATAAACCACTGCCCGGTCTTCTTTTACATCATATTCTATCAATCTCTCATGGTTTTGCTCTGCAACCACCCTGAGAAGTTCATTTTGCTTTTCCTGTTCTTTCTGCTCCCGCATAGTAACCTCTTATCTACTGCAGAACCTGATCTGCCACGTTCTCCAATTCACAGAATTTGTGAATTTCAGGGACCTTGTCTTCTATTGTACCAAACCCGTATGCCGCATGAATAAATTTAACCCCCGCATCCATGCTTGCATCGTAATCTCCCTGAATATCACCTACATATACCGCATCATCCAATGCATTCCGCCTGTACAGTAACGCGATATTCTCTCCTTTTGATTTTTCATTATTTCCGTAGCACTCAGTATCCTCTATCAGATCGTGCAGTTTGTAATAATCCAGAAAAGCCTCTATATATCCGGACTGGCAGTTGCTTACAATATACAGATGATATTTTTTCTTCAACTGTTCCATTGTCCTGCGGATATCCGGGTAGAGAGTTGCTCCGTGTATCCGGAGATAATCATTTTCTTCTTCCCCACACTGTGCCAGAAGTTTCTGACGTTCGCCTTCTTCCAGATCCGGAAACAGAATCCGTGCGATCACATCCATCGTCTTTCCCATTACTGACTGGATGTCCTTTTACAGTAATCGGTTTTTCTGTCGTAGCCAGCTCTTTTTACGGTCTCATTCCAGGACTCTGCCACTTCCGCAGCGGAATTCCCAGAGTGTTCCGTCCATATCAAATATGATTCCTTTTTCATTATGCCTCGTCAATTGCCTTTCCGATATCATGGCGCATATACTTATTTGCGAAATCCACCCATTCGGTTGCCTCATAGGCTTTCTTTCTTGCTTCTTTTAAATCTTTTCCGGTTGCAGTAATGCCAAGGACACGTCCGCCGTTTGTTACGATGCGTCCTTCCTTATCGAATGCAGTTCCTGCATGGAAACAGAAGTAATCATCCTTGCCCTCGAACTTTTCAAGTCCGCTGATTGGGAATCCTTTCTCATAGGAAACCGGATATCCGTCAGATGCAAGTACAACACAGACAGCTGCATTGTCCTCAAACTGCAGATCAATCGTGTCAAGTTTTCCATCGACACATGCTTCCATGACATCAATGATATCATTTTTCATACGTGGAAGAACGACCTGTGCCTCCGGATCTCCAAAACGGGCATTGTACTCAAGAACCTTTGGTCCTTCCCCTGTCAGCATCAGTCCGAAGAAAATAACTCCAGTAAATGGTCTTCCCTCCGCAGCCATAGCATCTACAGTTGGCTGATAAATATACTTCTTACAGAATTCATCTACTTCTTTGGTATAGAACGGACTTGGAGAGAAATTTCCCATACCGCCGGTATTCAGTCCCTGATCTCCATCCTTGGCACGTTTGTGATCCTGTGCGGAAGACATGATGCGGATGGTCTTTCCGTCCACATAGGTCAGAACCGATACTTCACGTCCGGTCATAAATTCTTCGATTACCATCGTATTTCCGGCATTTCCGAATTTCTTATCTTCCATGATCGTACGCACGCCTTCTTTTGCCTCTTCGAGTGTATTACAGATCAGCACACCCTTTCCGAGTGCCAGACCGTCTGCCTTTAACACGATTGGCATCTTTGCCGTCTCAAGATATTTTAAAGCTTCTTCCGGATCGGTAAAGTTCTCGTAAGCAGCCGTCGGAATATGATACTTTTTCATCAGATCCTTGGAGAATGCTTTCGATCCTTCCAGAATCGCTGCATTTTTGCGCGGTCCGAATACCTTTAAGCCCTCTGCCTCAAAGACATCCACGATTCCGCCAACCAGCGGATCATCCATACCAACAATGGTAAAATCAATGGATTTCTCCTTTGCAAATGCAACGAGCTTGTCAAACTCCATGGCTCCGATCGGCACACACTCTGCCAATGCAGCAATTCCTGCATTTCCAGGTGCACAATAAATTTTATCGACCCGCGGACTTTTTGCAACACTTGTTACGATTGCATGCTCACGTCCACCGCTTCCAATTACAAGAACTTTCATGATTCTCCTCCTAGTTTGTGATGCTTTTTATTTACTGATATGTACTTTTTGTCTGTCACTGTCACTTTTCCATTCGCAATCAGGTCAATCGCCTGTGGCATAATCTTCCACTCTGCCTGTTCCATCACACGACGCTGCAGGATCTCCGGCGTATCGCCCTCCTGCACTTCTACCGCTTTCTGCAGAATGATCGGACCGGTATCCGTTCCCTCATCCACAAAATGCACGGTGGCACCTGTGACTTTGACTCCGCGGGCAAGTGCACCTTCATGCACTTTCAGCCCATAATATCCGGTTCCACAGAAAGACGGAATTAAAGACGGATGAATATTGATGATGCGGTTTCTGTACTTTGCAATCATCTGTTCCGGAATGACGACAAGGAATCCTGCCAGCACAACCAGATCCACCTCATACGCATCAAGTCTGCGCAGAAAATCTTCATTAAATGCCGCACGGCTCTCATACTCCTTCGGGCTGATGCATACTGCCTCAATTCCGTGCTTTTTTGCACGTTCCAAAGCGTATGCTCCCGGATTATTGCTGATCACTACCGCAATCTCTGTATTTGTGATTGTTTTTTGTTCAATTCCATCGATAATGGCCTGCAGATTGGTTCCGCCGCCGGATACACATACTGCGATTTTTAGCATAATGTTACACCCTTCTCTCCGTCTGTGATCTTACCAACCACATATGGAGTATCTCCGGCTGCTTTGATTGCTTCCATCGTCTTGTCCACGTCTGCCGGATCGACTGCAAGAACCATTCCAAGTCCCATGTTGTAAGTATTGTACATCATATGCTCATCTACATTTCCCTCTCTTGCCATAAGGGTAAAGATTGGAGGAACCGGGTAGCTGTTCTTTTCCACTACAGCATGCTTTCCTTCCGGAAGCATACGTGGAATATTCTCATAGAAACCACCACCGGTAATATGGCTGCAGGCTTTCACACGTACTCCGGCGTTCTTGATAGACTTCAATGCGCCTACATAGATACGGGTCGGAGCAAGAAGAGCCTCGCCAAGCGTTGTTCCAAGCTCATCCATATATGTATTTAAGGTTTCTTTGTCCATACGGAAAATCTTGCGCACGAGAGAAAATCCATTGGAATGTACACCGGAACTTGCCATACCGATCAGCACATCCCCGGCTTTTACGTCTTCTCCGGTAATGATATCCTTCTTGTCAACCACACCTACGGTAAATCCGGCCAGATCATACTCATCCTCCGGCATCAGTCCCGGATGCTCTGCAGTCTCTCCACCGATCAGTGCACATCCGGACTGCTTACAACCCTCTGCCACACCGCTTACGATCGTTGCAATTTTCTCCGGATAATTTTTTCCACATGCAATATAATCCAGGAAAAATAACGGTTCACCACCGGCACAGGCTACATCGTTGACACACATTGCAACGGCATCAATACCGATCGTATCATGCTTGTCCATCAGGAAAGCCAGTTTTACCTTGGTTCCGCATCCATCGGTTCCGGATAAAAGAACCGGCTCTTCCATATTCTTGATCGCATCCAGCGAAAAAGCACCGGAAAATCCGCCAAGTCCGCCTAATACCTCCGGACGCATGGTTCCCTTTACAAACTTCTTCATCAGTTCCACTGACTCATATCCTGCTTCGATATCTACGCCCGCGTTCTTGTAATCCATTTATTTTTCCTCCTAATATCTGTGTTTTAATCTATTATTGTCACTTATAGTATATCGGGTATTTTTCGATTTTACCAATCATATATGTTAATAAATCTAATTAGTAGTTCTTATATCCCACTTCCTGCAATCTGGCATCCTTTGCCTCAACCTGCTCTTTTAAGTTTTTAGAATACTCTTTCAGGCGTGCAAGTAAATCCGCATCACTGGTTGCAAGAATCTTTGCTGCAAGAATACCGGCATTTGCTCCGCCGTTGATTGCTACGGTTGCTACCGGAATACCGGTCGGCATCTGCACGATACTGTACAGGGAATCTCTTCCGCCAAGAGAAGTGGTGTGCATCGGGATTCCGATGACCGGCATCGGGAAGATTGCTGCGCACATTCCCGGCAGATGTGCTGCCATACCTGCACCTGCGATAATCACTTTAAATCCATTTTTTCTCCGCACTCTTTGCATATTCAAAAAATACATCCGGCTCGCGGTGTGCGGAAATGATCGTCATCTCATAGCTGACGCCCAGCTGGTCTAAGATGTCGGCTGCCTTTGCCATGATCGGCATATCTGAATCACTGCCCATTACAATTCCTACTTGTGCCATTTTAAATATCCTCCTATATGTGAAAAAATTTATGGTTCCATTGCATCCAGCGGCTCATTTAACGGTTCCGTTCCCGGAACGACAAACCGCCCGTTTCTTATAATATCTGTCGTCGTGCCATCTGCACGTACTACTGTAATCGCTCCTAACTCATCATACGGAATCGTAATATCGGTATGACAGTTAAAATATGCTTTTGAAATATCTTCTTTGCGCCGGATCGAAATTTCATTGTCCCTTGCGATGATCTCTTTACCATCCGGATTGTATGTCATGTTGTCCTCATCGTACGTGTAACAGGTGTCTCCGACCGCAAAATGCGGACCTGTCTTTTCCGCAATCAGAATCGGAAGCTTATCCGCGATCTGATATTTCCGTGCCATCCGGTATGCGGTGGTATTTGTTCCGATTGCAAACTCTCCCATCGGAAGTGTTTTGTGATGGAACAGAATATTGTCCTCTATATACTTGTGGTTTTCATCCTCAGAATCAAAATTTGTACAGGAATAAGCTGTAATTCTTCCGTTTTCAAAATCCAGTTCCAGATTCTTGAAAAGGAATTCCCCCAGATAGACCTGTGTGACGTGCAGCTTTCCTTCTGTTTTCTGCAATACCGGAGATGTGAACACTTCCCCGACCGGAATATTGACATCTGCCACACAGTTTTCAAATGCGGTCTCTTTGGCAGGATCGGAAAGCGGATGAATCTTTACATACAGATCCGTGCGGTTTCCGTTACAGCCTTTGATGTGCACACGGTCCGCCGTATCCAGCACATCAATGATCTTCTGCTGCATATTGCGGTAAAGCATATAATCAAGCGTATTGATATGCACCGTTTCCGCAAAGATTTCTTCGTATTTTTCTCCGATGGACGGAACCGGGTAAGCAATAATCGTAAAACTGCGTTCCTCCCCGTGAATGTAATGATTGATCAGCTGGCTCTTCTCGCTGCGCTCATACACATCGATTTCCCTCTGTTTGTCGGTATAGGTAACGCGCTCCTCTTTCTGCTCCGGCGAAAACGGCTTTGTCCCGAAAATTTCGATCACTGCCGGTCCTCCGTAATTTGGAGCAATCGCTTTGTGTTTTTCCCAGACAGTACGGTCGACTTCGAGTCCCCGCTCGATGAGTGCCTTATCCAGCCACAGCCCGCGGTCCTCTTTGTGATCGTAAGTAAACTGCTTGTTCAGGGAAATAGAGTACGGACGCAGCACCGGCTGCAATCCGATCTTTTTAAAATTGTGTACGGCGGCGCGTACCATCCGCTCGAATCCCAGCGGATAACGGATCTCCACTACCGACTTTTTAGAAATATCTTTTCCGGTTGTTTCAAATCCGATCCGGTATCCTTCGGTAAATGTATCCGCCATTGCCTGCATCTGCTGCTTTGTCAAGGAATGCAGAAAATGTGCGGACTCCGTCTCATCTTTTCCGATATACAGACCATAACGGTACAGATATGCCGGATGATCCAGCTCCGCTTCCATCACGATCTGGGTGAAATAATCATATTCCGGATCGATCAGTCTGCAGATCGCATCCGCATTAAAAATTTCTGTGTAATCATGCATAAAAGAATACATGCATTTTCTGATCTCGTGCACATTCAGATTCTGTGCATCCTCAAAACAGTTGTAAATTTCCACAAACAGTTCCGCATAAATACACAGATAACGGATATTTCCTTCCATACAGCTGGTATAAATTCCATGCAGTCTGGCATCCAATGCCGAGAGCAGCGGTCCGTATTCCCAGCCCATCTTACTGACGGCATATGCCGGGTTTGCATAACTGTCCGCATAATCTTCCTGCACATCCAGATACAGACGGCGATTGATCTTTTTTCCCTTCCAGCGTGGAAATTTCTGCCAGTTTTCCACTCAGGGACGCTTCTGCTAATTTATACAAAACCAGAAACAGTTCCGACATTTCAAAGAAATATCCCCGGTACAGTTCTTCCACACTGGAGGCTTCCTCCTCGCTGACCGCCTCAATGCGCTCTATCACAAGTTCCAGCCGTTCCCAGTATTCCTCGTTATTTTTGTGATTGATCTCTCTAAAGCTCATAGTTTGTTTCCTTCTTATAGTTTTTAGCTCAAAAAATCCCCAGATATAGGTTCCGATCCAGCATACCATATCCAAAAGGGTCAGTCCCAGTCCCAGTCTCGGAAACAACTGGAAGGAATCTTCTTCCCGCAGACTTTTGGCTGCGATGACAAGAACAACAAATGTTGCGATCATCGCAACGACTCCTGCGCTCCCATAATAAGCAGACAGCGAACCGCCTCCCTGAAAAGCAAGCTTCAGGAACACAAGATACCATACCAGAAGAGCAAGTGCTAATACCGTGGCCAATATTCCCTGTCTGGAATGTTTTTTCTCGGTAAACTTATAGCCACGTCTTCTCCGGTTTCTCATATGCGTCTCTCTTTCCTACAACCTTTTTGCTTATTTGCATCCATACTGCTCATAATAGGCATCGATTGCTTTCCTGATCGTGTCATCAATTACAATTCTGCCCTGACATTCCCGATTATATAAGTGTTCTACCACTTCTTCCATGGTAACAATTGCTTTTCCTTCAAAACCATATTTCTCATGAATTTCATCGAGTGCGCTCTTTACGCCGCCCTGTCCGACTTCCATGCGGTTTAAGCTGACCATAAGACCAACGATCTCAACGTTTGCAGCCCCACGTACTTTTGGAACAGTTTCTTCCATGGACTTGCCGGATGTCGTCACATCCTCGATCATCACCACGCGGTCTCCATCTTTTAAGCTGCTTCCTAAAAATCCGCCTTTGTCTGCCCCGTGATCCTTGGCTTCCTTGCGGTCACTGCAGTAACGGATCTCTTTTCCGTACAATTCACTGAATGCAATTGCGGTAACAACAGCCAGTGGAATTCCCTTGTATGCCGGTCCGAATAACACATCAAAATCATCCCCGTAACTGGCGTGGATCGCCTTTGCATAATACTCTCCGAGTTTCTTCAACTGGGAACCTGTCACGTATGCACCTGCATTCATAAAAAATGGCGATTTTCTTCCACTCTTCAGTGTAAAATCGCCAAATTTGAGAACATCACTCTCTACCATAAACTCAATGAACTCACTCTTGTAACTTTCCATTGTATACTTTCCTCCTGTATCAAAAGGCATTCTGCCCTTGTTATTTCGCAGTTTTCTATTAAATTTTAGCATACTTCCGGTGGGTTTTCAATGCGCGAATCATAAAAAGAAACAGCATTCCCCAACCCTGCGAGGCGATCCGCCCCGCAAAGTTTCGGATGCTGTTCTTAAATACGGATCCGGCTGTTATTTAACGGTTACTTTTACTGTGTTGCGAGGAACTGACCAGCATTACCACAGATCTGCGTAACTCTAATCAGGCAATTTCAGATTCCGTACAGACAATTTCCGCAGTTTCTGAAGAACTGACCGCCCATGCATCCGAAACAATGGATGCAGAGACCGTAAACACACAGATTCTGGAAAACATTGCTGCCAAAATGAAATCCCTGGTACAATATATTCAAAAACAGTAAGCAGTTACCATATCTTTATTCCGAAACGGCACCGATTAGTTCTTTGATATCGCTCACATGATATTTTTCCATGTAGCGCTCAATCCCTTCTACAATTTCCATGGTCACTGCCGGATTCCGGAAATTGGCGGTGCCGACAGATACAGCTGTCGCACCCGCCAGTATCATCTCAATCGCATCTGCAGCATTCATAATTCCTCCCATTCCAATGATCGGAATCTTTACTGCCTGTGCCGTCTGATAAACCATACGCACGGCTACCGGATGAATGGCCGGACCGGACATCCCACCGGTCTTGTTTGCAAGAACAAATTTTCTCCGGTTGATGTCAATCTTCATTCCCGTGATCGTGTTAATCAAAGACAGGGCATCCGCACCACCTGCTTCCGCTGCACGCGCCATCTCTGTGATGTCTGTGACATTCGGACTCAGTTTCATGATCACCGGCTGTTTTGCATACTTTTTCATTTCCTTTGTGATTGCTTCTACCGCTTTCGGATCCTGTCCAAAAGCAATTCCACCCTCTTTTACGTTCGGGCAGGAAATATTGATTTCCAGCATGTCCACCGGCTCTTCTGCCAGCCGTTTTACCACTTCCACATATTCCTCTGTCGAGTGTCCGCATACGTTTACAATAATTTTAGTATCATATTTTTTCAGGAATGGAATATCTCTCTCACAGAACAGATCAATTCCCGGATTCTGCAATCCCACGGCGTTGAGCATCCCGCCATAGACTTCTGCCACACGCGGAGTCGGATTTCCCGGCCACGGTACATTTGCCACACCTTTGGTAACCACCGCACCAAGCCGGTTTAAGTCTGTAAATTCACTGTATTCTGCTCCGGAGCCAAAGGTTCCGGACGCCGTCATTACCGGGTTTTTTAAGGTAACACCACATAATTCCACACTTGTATTCATTACAGATCCACCTCCTCAGCCAGAAATACCGGCCCTTCTTTACAGATTCTCTTGTTTTTCACATTGGAATGTGCATCTTTTTCTTTGGAATCGCATACACATGCTAGACATGCACCGATTCCGCATGCCATCCGTTCTTCCATGGAAATATAACAGGTCATGCCCTGCTCTGCTGCATACGCTTTCAACGCCCGCAGCATCGGTGTCGGTCCGCACGCATATATTACATCTGCATTTAATTTATATTCTTTGATGGCATCCAGCACATTTCCCTTTGCACCGACACTTCCATCTTCCGTTGCCACGTAACAGTCTCCCTGTTCTTTAAATTCATCCAGCAGAAACGTCTGTGCATCCCGGTATCCCATCACACTGACAAATTCACAGGTGCCGGCAGCCTTGATGCTCTTTGCAAGTTCAAGCATCGGAGGAATTCCGATTCCTCCGCCGATCAGGAAAGCTTTCTTTCCCGGCTCCACGGTAAATCCGTTTCCAAGCGGTCCCAGTACCCGGATCGTATCGCCCGCTTTTAACCGGGAGAATTCTTCCGTTCCGGTTCCTTCTCCCGTTACCCGGTATACCAGACGAAGTGTTCCTGCCTCTGCATCAATCCCACACAGGCTGATCGGACGTGGCAGAAGTTTGCTGGCATCATTACTGTACAATGATACAAACTGTCCTGCCTTTGCATGTCCTGCAATATGCTTCGTCTGGATTGTCATGTCATAGATATCTTTTCCGATGCACTGCTGCTTTAGCACCGTAACATTTTCCTGAAATTTTTCGCTCATAAAATCCAACTGTCTCCCTTTTGTAAAATCACAACTTTATTTTTATCTCTGTGCAAGTGCTCCGGATATGTCTGCGATCATATCTTTGACTGCCAGACGGGAGGCATCTGCGAAGTTCTCCGGTGTAATTCCCTGCTCTTTATACTTATCCTGTTTGTAAGCACAGATGATACCACGGGAAGAGTTTACAATTGCTCCTAATCCATCCTCATTAAAGAAATGTACCAGATCCTTGCCCTGTCCTCCCTGTGCACCATAACCCGGTACCAAAATGAACGATTTCGGCATCACTTTACGAAGAATTTCCCCCTGCTCCGGATACGTTGCTCCGACAACTGCTCCAACATAGCTGTAGGAATCTCCCATACATTCGCTTCCCCACTCTGCTACCTTTTCACCAACCAGTTCATACAGCGGACGACCGTCGATCAGACGATCCTGGAACTCTCCGCTGGATGGATTGGAGGTCTTTACGAGAATAAAGATTCCTTTCTTTTCTTCTTTGCATACATCCACAAACGGCTTGATACCATCGGTTCCCAGATATGGATTTACTGTAGCAAAATCCTCATTAAAACCGGTATATGTTTTGCTTCCGATCTGTACTTTTCCGAGATGTCCGGTCGCATAGGCTGCGGATGTGGAACCGATATCCCCACGCTTTACATCTCCGATCACAACCAGATCTTTCTCGTGACAGTAATCTACCGTCTTCTGGAATGCCGCTACACCGGCCACACCAAACTGCTCATACATCGCGATCTGCGGCTTCACTGCAGGAATCAGGTCGTATGTTGCATCGACAATAGCTTTATTGTACTGCCAGATGGCTTCTGCTGCTCCCTCTAACGTCTCACCGAACTGAGCGAACGCTGCTTTTTTGGTATGTGCTCCGGCACATAAGAAAGCATCGGATCGAGTCCCACAACGATAGGTGCGTTTGTTTTCTTGATTTTGTCTACTAATTTGTTGATCATGTGATTGATTTCCCTTCTTAATTTATTACTTATTTAATTCATTAAATACAACTTCGCCGTCACAGATCGTGCACTTTACACGTCCCGTAACTTCTTTCCCGTCAAACGGTGTATTTCTTCCCTTGGAAGCAAATGTGTTTTTGTCAATGCGATAGGTTTCCTCTGGATCAAAGATCACGACATCTGCCGCTTTTCCCGGCTGGATATCTCCCTTATCAATACCGACAATCTGTGCCGGATGGTAACTCATACACGCTGCCATCTGCATCGGCGTCAGATATCCACCGAGTACCAGTTCATTATGTGTAAGACATGCGGCGGTTTCCAGTCCGACAATTCCAAACGGTGCTTCCTGCATCGAACGGTTTTTTATCTTCAAATGTGTGTGGCGCATGGTCTGTGGAAATCACTTCCATAATGCCATCCCGCAGTCCCTCACGCAGTGCTTTCACGTCTTCCTTTGTGCGGAGTGGCGGATTCATCTTGTAATTGGTATCCGCTTCTTTCATATCGTCTGTGGACAGCGTAAAGTGATGCGGACACACTTCTGCCGACACCCGGACACCTTCTTCCTTTGCCACTTTTACCATGAGCACGGAATCCTTTGTGGAACAATGACACAGATGAAGCTGTGCCCCGGTATCTTTTGCCAGAATAATATCTCTTGCAACAATCACATCCTCCACGGAATTGGTAATTCCCGGAAGTCCCAGTTCTTTTGCTTTTGCATCGGCATTCATGACACCTCCGCGTACCATATGGATATCTTCGCAATGGGCAAGTACCGGAATGCCCAGACGCGCTGCTTCAAGCATACCGTCCCGATACAAAGCGGCATCCATGACAGATTTTCCGTCCTCGCTGATTGCCGGACTTCCTGCCTTAACCATTCCTTCAATATCCGCAAGCTCTTTTCCCTGCTGTCCCTTTGTCACCGCACCAACCTGCAGGACATGAATACAGCTCCCGGATTTTGCTTTGTTGTGCACATAATTGACAATATCCGGATTGTCTGCTACCGGCTTTGTATTCGGCATGGTCAGCACTGTCGTATATCCACCATGCGCAGCGGCCTGCATCCCGGTATAAATATCCTCTTTCTGTTCAAATCCCGGATCGCGGAAATGTACATGCATATCAATAAATCCCGGCATCACATAACATCCGTCCGCATTGATCACACGTTCGGCTTCTTTTTCCGGAAGTTCTTTTCCAATCTTTTTTATCTTCTGATCTTCGATCAGGACATCTGCCACCTCATCCATCTGTGTTGCCGGATTGATGACATGTCCCCCTTTGATTAAAATGGTCATTCTTTTTCCTTTCTTTTAACGTTTCACAGCAACAGATCCCGAAAAATTCCCACAGATCCGAATACCCTGCGTTGTCTTATAAGCGCGTACTTTATAATATACCGACTTCTTTGAGGTTATCTTAATTTTGTACTTTGTGGACGTTGTAGCTGCAATCTTTTTATAAGTTCCGTTCTTACTGGATGCCTGATAAATTTCATACCCTTTCGCACCTGCCGTTTTGCCCCAGGAAATACGCACTGCATTTTTTGCACAGCGGACCGCTTTTATATTCTCTACCGCACCGATACTTGTCCCTGCATTATCCGCATATGCCTTGATACAGATGTTTCCGATTCTTCCGCCGTAACTGGTGCTTACATCCGCCACATCTTCCCAGCTGCCACCGCGATAGAGGAAACTCTGATTATAATCACAATATACCCGGCTGGTTAAACTGCTGTCACTGACTGCATATTCCATATCGAGTCCGGCACCGCTTTTCTGCAGTTCTACCACAACCGCATAGTAAGTTCCCTGAGGTACGGATACCGCTTTATTCAGCCTGATGGTATGGGTTCCGGCATACGTTGTTGTACCGGACACCTTTGCTGCAAGTATGCCACTTTTAGGATTATGCAGGTTTGTCAGATTCGTATATACACGGATCGTATATGGAACATTCGCATCTTTGGAAATGGAAATTGAAACTGCTTTCACCAGTTCATTATCTGCCTTTTTTGCCCTGAAAATATTCGCTGAAGTCGAAATTCCAAGCAGTTTTCCCACATCTGCCCCACCATCATACTGATAATTATAATCATAATTATCCGCAGACTCAAAATCAAAAATCCATGCAGCATCCTCGATGGATTTATCATAATAAGAAAGCCAGAAATAACTGTTGATATTGTTTTCTGTCTTATCCGACCAGCTGTTCCTGCAAAGCCATGCTCCGTCTCCTGCCGGTTTATTTTTAAACGAAGATGCCGGAAAATTATCATCCCAGCCCACAATATTTACTGCATGGTTCGATGTAACACTGCTTGTCGGGCAGTAATAGGTTGCCACATTCTCTCCTGTTTCTGCATAGACTGCAGATCCCACATAGTTGGCCGTTCCGTCCATATACAGTCCCAGCCCGGCAGATCCGTGCTGCATAATCTCACGTTTCACCTGGGTAACATTTTTGTGAATATTAATAATATATACATTCTGCAGATGTGCCACATCCTGATCAAAAGCGTAGCTTTTTGCCAGTGTCGTGGTGGTCGGTGCCAGAGCGTACGGTACACGGTTCTCGTCCGTCACCCCTTCCCACTGCAGAAGCGTCCGGCTCGCGAAATCCAGATTTCCGCCCATGGTCAGATAATTTTTATGGTTCATAATATTTAAAGAATCGCCAAATGTTCCACCCAGCGGGTCTTCTACATTATTATAAGTAAAATAGGCAAGCTGCAATTCACTCAGATCAATACTTTTGTCTGCCGTCTGATTGTCTGCAATCAGATCAAACTCCGCAAGTCCGATTGCGGAAAATGCCCAGCACGTATCATATTTTCCCTGATCACGCACGCCAGGATAGCGGATCGTAAGTTCCGACAACTTGTTCATATAGGCGGACGGCACTGCTTCTGCCTTTTTCAGCCTGGATTTTGTTTCTTTTACCACCGGAACATTTTCACTTTTGGGTGACTCTGTGTATCCGCCGGTTTTCTGGGCATAAACCCGTTCCTGCATTCCCGGAACAGCAGTTATGACAACTGCTGCAGAAAGCAAAATGCTGCAAGCCTTCTGGTTTTATTTTTCATTTTCTACCTCTTTCTTATCGTCAGGTTTCTTCTTTCCATTATAAATATGAACCAGCTGCACTGTCAAACATTTTGCGCAAAAAATGGCACTGATTATCAGTGCCTCTCTTCCCGTTTATTTTGCCGCAATGACATCTGCCATATCATAATGTCCTGCAGGCTTTCCTTTTAAGAATTTTGCTGCTTCCACCGCACCCTTTGCAAATACCGCCTTGGAGTATGCCGTATGCTTAAACTCAATTACCTCATCCTGTCCGGCGAAAATCACTTCATGCTCTCGACAATGTTGCCTCCACGAACCGCAGATATTCCAAATTTCGTATTTATCCCTCTTCTGGCGCTTCTGGCTTCGGTCATAGGTATAGGTATATGCCTCATCCAGTGCCTCATTCATGGAATCCGCCAGTGCCAGTGCCGTGCCGCTCGGTGCATCCAGCTTCTGGTTATGATGTTTCTCTACGATCTCCATATCAAACCCTGCCGGTGCGAACACCTGTGCCGCTTTTTTGAGCAGTTCCATCAGAGTATTGATGCCGAGAGACATATTTGCGGATTTTAAAATTGCAACTTTTCGTATGCTTTTCTACATCGGAAAGCTGCTGTTCAGAAAGTCCTGTCGTACAAAGCACAATCGGAATCTGTTTTTCCACGCCATAAGCAAGCAGTGCATCCACCGCTTTTGCATTGGAAAAATCAATGATTACATCCGCATCCACCGTACACTCATTCAGACTGGAAAATACCGGATAATCATTTTTGATTCCATCATAAGTATCAATTCCTGCAACAATCTCAATGTCCTCATCCTGCGCACAGATTCCTGTGATACACTGTCCCATCTTCCCGTTGCAGCCATTCATGATCGCTCTTGTCATTTTCTTTTGTGCCTCCCTGATCTATGCTAAAATTCCATAATTTTTCATTACTTCTGCAAGTTTCTTTGCATTAGCCTCGCTCATCTCACAGAGTGGGGAACGAAGCGGTCCTACTTCCATACCCATCAGGTTTAATGCCTTCTTAACCGGAATCGGATTTACTTCGGAAAACAGTGCATCTACCAGAGGAAGTGCCTCAAGCTGCAGCTTTCTGGCAGTTTCGATATCTCCCTTGAAGAAGCTGTCGCACATTGCATGTACTTTGCCCGGTGCCACATTGCTCCATACCGAAATAACACCGACAGCTCCGATGGACATCAGTGGTACGACAAGTCCATCTTCTCCGGAATACAGATCCAGTTTTCCGTCGGTAAGTGCCATCGTCTTGGAAGCCTGTGCCAGATTTCCGGTTGCCTCTTTTAATCCTACGAGATTACTCTTGGTGCGAACCAGTTCTGCCACGGTCTCCGGAAGAAGATTGCATCCGGTACGCCCCGGTACGTTGTACATGATGATCGGGCACTTGGTGTTGTCTGCAATCTGGGAATAGTGACTGATCAGTCCCGCCTGTGTTGCCTTATTGTAATATGGTGTCACAACAAGAAGTCCGTCTGCACCCGCTTCTTCTGCCTCCTGTGAAAGCTGAATGGCTGTACGTGTGCAGTTTGAACCGGTACCTGCCACAACCGGAACACGATGTTTTGTAAACTCGATGGCTGCCTTGATCACATCACGGTGTTCTTCCATCGTAAGTGTTGCGCTTTCTCCTGTCGTACCTGCAATTACGATGGCATCTGTACCACCGTCAATCTGCTGGTTAATCAGTTCCTCAAGTTTATCATAATTAACTTCCTCATTGTTCTTCATTGGTGTCACGATTGCGACTCCGGCTCCCTTAAAAATTGCCACTGTTTTATTCTCCTTTCTAAATAAAAAAACCAGCTCAAAACGAGCTGGTCAATCTAACCTTTTTTAGATCTGATAGCTCTCCATCCACGCTCATACGCTTCTGACAGTCATACGATTATTCACCGCATGCCCAAAAACCAGACTGCAGTCATCCGGTTCTTTCGGCGCTTTCCCCTTTTACCTGCATTCGACTGTGTCTGCCACATCCAACAGGCTACTCATGAATTACGCGACCTCTATCCCATGTATTTCTTTCATTCTACCACCACCGGCATAGTCTGTCAATCTATTTCTCCGGTGCGATATTATAAACCTCGTCTGCTGCCTCACGGATTTTTTCATCCAGAACGCGTCCTGTGCAGACCAGAGTCATTTCTTCCGGCTTTGCGGCAAACAGCTCACCGATTTCTTCAGGGCTTATCACCTTTTCGTCCACAATTCCAAGTACCTCGTCTAAGATTAGCATATCACAGGCACCTGTCGTAACGACTTTCTTTCCGTAATTGAATCCATTGCGCAGATTCATACTTTCTTCCTGTTTTGCCTCCTCGGAAAGTGCCTCAAAACACTCATCCGATTTTGCAAAACGGAATATTTTTATTTCCGGCTCTAACCGGCTTAAAAATGTCAGTTCGTTTTCATTTTTTCCCTTTAAGAACTGAATGATAATGACGCTTTTTCCCTCGCTGGCAACCCGGATTGCATTTCCGATCGCCGCGGTCGATTTACCATGTCCCTCTCCATAATAAACCTGAATCACTCCTCTGTCCATTTCAGCCTCCATGATATCTCTTAACCAAATGAAATCCTATGTAAGATAACACAAAAGCGTCAAATAATCAAGTCTACTCCAGGAATTCAATCTTGCTGACGGATACCTCGTAAGCAACCCTCTGCTCCACCTGTGTCTCACTGACTTTCTTTACATACTCGCGGCTCTGGATTCTTCCCCAGATCTGCACATGTGATCCGACCTCGAATCCGGACGCAAATCTTGCATTTCTGCCCCAGCAGATGCAGGGAATATAGTCCGATTTGCCAT
>ENA-OQBL01000411-OQBL01000411.1-human-gut-metagenome-genome-assembly--contig:-NODE-411-length-22793-cov-6.224477_pt1 | contig 22793 bp, 31 predicted proteins | sample MGYA00242747_ERZ504553 | MGnify/ENA primary metagenome ERZ504553 (study PRJEB26092, sample SAMD00036240) | human gut metagenome | host: Homo sapiens | study: EMG produced TPA metagenomics assembly of...
TCTTTTGAAAATTTAAAAATAGAATATTAAGTTATAACCTATGAAAAGAAATTTGATATGTGTAAGTTGACTTTTTTATTTGATTGAAATTTTAATTTTATATGAAATGAAAAGAACCAGTGAGAGAATTCGTTAAATTTCACTCACTGGCTCAATTCGTTTCAAAATTTTTCGGACAACTCTGTCAGTTCTTTCACCGTTTCCTGGGTGTGATGCAGCAGGGTGTCACGCATTTCTGGCGGACAGCTGGAATAAAGCATTTTCATCTGATTGACACCCTCATCCTCCAGAGAAACATCTGGATTTATAAGTGTATCTAAAGAGATGTGCAGGACCTTTGCCAATGCTCTCAAAATCAAATAGGAAGGATTCATTTTCCCTTTTTCGATATTGGCGATTTGCTTTACAGAAACATGGCTCAGATCAGAAAGTTCCTGTTGTGTCAGTTCTTTATTCTTTCGGGCTTCCCGCATTTTTTGCCCTAAAGCAGTTAAATCATCAATCGGCATAATCGTTCACCTCAATAATATTGTATCGTTCCGGTTTATGCAAAGGAATAACCTTATTGTACCGATGAAAAGGTGCGATTATACCTATTTTGCCGTTGGAGTAATACTACAATTTGAAGCGGAGATTTTGGATAGTCGATAAACAGTTTATATATCTATTTCAAGGTGTGTCAAGAAAGAGAAAAGTAGCCTCTTGACAAATAAATCTTCTCTGCTATAATAAAAACAACGTTTTTGATACGATGTTTTTAAAACGAAGTTTTAATAAGAAAGGAGGATGAGCGATGGCGAGCAGGGTTGAAGGATTTGACGAGAAAATTCTTGCCTGTGCGAAAGAAGAATTTTTAGAAAAAGGCTATACGGACGCTTCGATGCGGACGATTGCTCAAAATGCCGGTGTCAGTACCAGCACGATATATACGCGGTATTCAGATAAAGAGGGACTGTTCCGCTTTCTTGTGGAACCGGCGGCTAACGGCTTAAAAGAGCTATTACGGCAATCATTAAGTGGCTTTTCTTCTTTGACGGAGCGCGAGCAGAATGAAAAATTTATGGAATACTCAGATCGTGGTTTTGAAGCCGTGATTGCATATATCTATGAGTATTTTTCTGAATTTAAGCTGCTGATTACCGGAGCGCCGGGAAACTACTATCAGGAATTTTTAGAAGGGCTGGTACAACTGGATACGGACTGTATAAAGAAATTCTTGATTCAAGTGGGAAGTAAAGCCCTGGCGGAAGGACGAGTTACAGATGGATTCTTACACGTTGTTTCCAGTGCTTTTTATTCTGGTATATTTGAAGTAGTCATTCACGATATGCCGATGGAGGAAGCAAAAAATTATATCAATGAGCTGCGCACTTTTTATGGGAATGGCTGGAAAGAATATTACCGAAAATAGGAAAGAAGGTGCAAAGGAAATGCAAAAAACAGAAGAATTTTGTGTGGACGAAAGCGGATGGATACACTGTCCTTTTTTGTAAATGCAGAACGCGGACAAAGATACGCGCAGACACTTCGTTGAAGAACTTTCCCATATTTTGTCCGAAATGCAAACAGGAATGTTTGATAGATGTTGACAATATGAAAATACGATTATCAGTAGTGCCAGACGCAAAGACGCAGAGCCGATAATTTGTTTGTGTAAATCACATGACAGATTATCGGCTTATTCTTTTGAATAAGAGTTAGTAAAATCTAACTAAAGGAGGGATTTATATGGATCAGTCGCAAGGCGGAAATCCATTTGGCAGACTTATTGAGTTTGCCAGGCCGCATAAGACTGGCTACATCGTTTCTGTTGTTCTTGCTGTGTTGGGAGTTGCCTTTGGTATCGTCCCCTATTTTGCAACAGCCAGAATGACGATTGAGTTACTCTCCGGGAATCGGGATTTATCATTTTACATGGTGTGGTGTCTGATTTCCGGCGGCTGCTTTGTCCTAAAAGCAATATTGATGGGGATTTCCACGAGGGCATCCCATGAAGCGACCTTTGAAGTGCTGTCCGAGGCAAGGCGAAAAATTGCTTCAAAACTTACCAGAGTGCCTATGGGCTATATTCTCAATACTCCGTCCGGGCAACTAAAAAATGGCATGGTGGAACGAATTGAACAGTTAGAGGTTCCCCTTGCTCATGTAATCCCGGAAATGACTTCAAATCTTCTCGTACCAATCGCAATCATCGTTTATTTGTTCGTTCTGGACTGGCGAATGGCGTTAGTATCGCTGATTACCATTCCTGTTGGAATGATGTGCTACATGGGAATGATGAAGGAATATCCCAAGAAGTATGGGGAAGTTGTAAAAGCTGGAAATCACATGAGCGCAACAACGGTAGAATACATCGGCGGCATTGAAGTCATTAAGGCGTTTAATCAGGCAGATAATTCCTATCAGAAATTTACAGATGCCGTCCATGCAAACGCAGACCTGATTTTAGACTGGATGAAAGATACACAAAAATATTCGGCGATTATGATGAGTGTATGGCCCGCGGCGTTGATTAGCGTACTTCCCGTCGGGTGCCTGTTTTACATGAGTGGTTCCCTGTCAGCCGCAACCTTTATTACGGTAACTGTCCTGTCGTTGGGAATTGCAGGCCCGCTTGTAGCCGCAATGTTCTTTACCGATGATATTGCAAAAATAGGCACCGTAATGGGTGAGATTGACGGTATATTAAACCAGCCGGAGCTTGTCCGGCCGGAGAGGAAATGTGATTTACAGAACCTTGATATTGCTCTGGAAAATGTCCATTTTGCATACGAGGAAAAAGAGGTCTTGAAAGGAATTGATCTGACAATTCCGCAGGGAAAAATTACAGCTTTTGTAGGGCCATCCGGCAGCGGAAAATCAACGATTGCAAAATTGATTGCGTCCTTTTGGGATGTGACCGGTGGGCTGATTACGATTGGCGATAAGAGCGTAAAAGAAATTTCTAACGACCAACTGAATGATTTGATTTCCTATGTATCGCAGGACAATTATCTATTTAACGATACGGTGCGCAACAATATCCGTATGGGCAAGCCAGAGGCAAGCGATTCCGAAGTGGAACAGATTGCAAAGGATTCTGGCTGCCATGAGTTTATTATGAACCTTGAGCATGGATATGAAACCGTGGTTGGCGGCGCCGGAGGGCATTTGTCTGGTGGAGAACGCCAGAGAATCGCGATTGCCAGAGCTATGCTGAAAAACGCCCCGATTGTAATCCTTGACGAAGCCACTTCCTATACTGATCCGGAAAATGAAGCGGTAATACAGGAGGCCATCAGCCGACTGACAAAGGGCAAAACATTGATTGTAATTGCTCACCGCCTGTCAACAATAACGGATTCCGACCAGATCGTTGTTGTGAAGGATGGAACAATCCAGGCAAAAGGAACGCACGAGGAACTATTAAAAGAGTGCAGCCTTTATCATACGATGTGGACAGCTCACATGGACGCGAAGGAGGTGAAAACAGCATGATACGTTCTTTTCGGAAATTCTTTGAATTTGCAGGCCGCCAAAGCCGGAATTGGTATTTGGGGCTCTTTTATGAAATCATACGCTGCATTTTAGAAGCTCTGCAATTTGCCGCACTTCTGGTAGTTTTGGATGGATTGGTTCGTGATAATATCACCGCACAAACCGCGCTCCTTGCCTTTGGCATTATGTTAGTCAGTGTGATCGGCACCATTATTTTCTGGTATCTGGCGCATGGTAAAGAAGGCGAAGGCAGCTATCGAATGTGTGAGGACAAGAGGATTCAAATTGGCAACCGCATGAAGTATATGCCGATGGGCTACTTCAACAGCCATAGTCTGGGAAATCTCACATCCGTTTCAACAGCGACCATGAGCGACCTCGAAAGTATGTCCTTTGCTATCATCGTGCGGACTTTGGTGGGTGTAATCCACGCCAGTATTTTTTCTGTTGCCATGTGCTACTTTAGCTGGAAAATCAGTTTGATCTTTTTGGCTGGCGTGATTTTGTTCATGGTAATCAACACAATGCTCCTGCGCTGCTCCAAAAGATTATCTCCCGTACGGTTAGAGACGCAGACGGAGTTCATGGATGCCGTACTGGAATACATACAGGGAATGGGCGTTGTGCGGGCGTTCCACATGGCAAAGCAGTCAAATACTACGCTGGAAAAATCCATTGATGAAACACAGAAGAAAAACCAGCTTATTGAAAGACAGCGGATTCCCTATATAGCTGCCGAACAGGTTGTCCTTCGGATTGCCAGTGCCGCCGCTGCTTTCTGCTCTATCGCACTTTTTATAAACGGTACGCTGGAATTAACATATTGTCTGATAATCTTAGTATCGGCGTTCATGGTATATAGCCAGTTGGAGAGTGCGGGAGAAATGTTCTTTATGCTTTCAATGATCGATGCTTCTATTGATCGTGTGGAGGAAATCAACCAAAGTCCTCAGATTGACATTGATGGTAAAGAGCAAGCTCCAGACCGGCTGGATATTGAAATGCAGGATGTGAGTTTTTCCTACGGGGATAAAAAAGTGATCGACCATGTATCGCTCACGATTCCACAAGGAACCACAACGGCGATTGTCGGTCCGTCTGGTTCTGGAAAAACCACGCTGGTGAATCTGATTGCACGTTTTTGGGATGTTGACAGCGGAAGCGTCCGCATCGGCGGCATTGATGTAAAAGATTACAAGCTGGACAGCTTGATGAAGAATATCAGCATGGTATTCCAGAATGTGTATCTGTTCCCGGACACGATTGAAAACAATATTAAATTCGGTTCCCCAAACGCCACCCATGAAGATGTAGTGAAGGCAGCAAAGGCGGCAAGATGCCATGACTTCATTTCAGCATTGCCAGAGGGCTACCAGACGGTAATCGGAGAAAGCGGTGCGACCATTTCCGGCGGCGAAAAGCAGAGGATTTCTATTGCAAGAGCGATTATGAAAGATGCGCCCATCATTATTCTTGACGAGGCCACAGCAAATGTCGATCCCGAAAATGAAGCAGAGCTTCAGAAAGCGATTGAAGCGCTGACACAGGGGAAAACAATTATTATGATCGCCCATCGGTTGAAAACCGTAAAAAATGCGGATCAAATCATCGTTATCGACCGTGGTAAAATCTCTCAGCAAGGTACGCATGATGAGCTTATCAAGCAAGCAGGTATTTATGCGGATTTTGTTGGCATGAGAGAAAAAGCTATCGGTTGGAAAATCAAGGCAGACAGCCTTGCATAAAAGAAAGGAGTTCCTACAATGGACAAGAAAAAATTGAACGCAAAAGACTTTATCAACATTGGTATCTTTACTGTCATCTACTTTGTGATGTTCTTTATCACGGGTATGCTGGGTTACATTCCTATCTTTGCAGTTATCATTCCATTGGTGTTGGGAATACTGGGCGGCATCCCGTTCATGCTGTTTCTGACAAAGACAGGGAAATTCGGCGCGGCTACTATTATGGGTACGCTGGTCAGTGTCCTCTGCTTTCTGATGGGACAAAGCTGGATTTCAATTCCGTTTGGAATTGTATTCGGTTTCCTGGCTGATTTGATCTTCAAGGCAGGCGAATATAAAAGCTGGAAACATACTGTGCTGGGATATTGTGTGTTTACCGAATGGGTAATCGGCTCCATGCTGCCTATGTGGATTATGAGAGATACCTTTTTTGAGGCTTATAGAAGCAAGGGAGGTACGGATGAATACATCAATGCCGTTATGGGCCTTACCGCTAACTGGATGCTACCGGTAGTTATTGTTTTAGGCATCGTCGGCGGAGTGATCGGCGCTTATTTAGGCAAGGCAATTTTGAAGAAGCATTTTGTAAAGGCGGGCATTGTTTAATGAAACCAGAATTATTACTGTCGGTTGATTCTAAGCAGAGCTTTTGGATTGATCCGAGAACAAAGCTGTATATGTTAGTAATATTCAGCATTGTAATGATTGATGGAAAAACGGACGGTATTAGTTTCTGGTTAAAGCCGATTTTGGCATTGATACCTTTTTTCCTCCTGCTTTCGGGCAGGAGGAAAAAGATTGCTATCATTTATTTAATTGTTTTTATTGTTTCGTGGACGGTAAATGTGTTTCTTGTTCCGTATATGGGATTAATAGGAACAATTATAATATCGCTGTTGGCTCAATTTGGGACAAGATGGTTTCCAAGCGCCATGATGGGCTATTATCTTCTCTCGACTACAAAGGTTAGTGAATTTGTCCTTGCCATGCAGCGTATGCATATACCAGAAGCATTCATTATCCCGTTTTCTGTTATGTTCCGGTTCTTCCCTACAATTTCCGAAGAAGCGGGATCTATTGGAAACGCTATGCGTATGAGAGGAATCACGGGGAAAAATTTTTTCAAGAATCCACAAGCAGTATTAGAATATCGAATTGTCCCTCTTATGATGTCTGTAGTAACAATAGGGAATGACCTGTCTGCGGCAGCTTTGACAAGAGGGTTAGGAAACGGAAAAAAGCGTACAAGCATTTGTAAGATCGGTTTCCATTGGAAAGATTTTGCGCTTATGATTATTGTTACTGCTGCCCTGTTGGTGTTCCTGCTTTTTTAGGAGGGCTGAAATGATAGAGTTTAAGGATGTAGCCTTTCAATATGAGCAAGGCAGTTCAAAAGGAAAAATCGAAAATATAAATTTGACTATCCATGACGGAGAGGTTGTTTTGATCTGCGGAGAATCCGGCTGCGGAAAGACTACACTCACACGTTTAATAAATGGGCTTATCCCGCATTATTACGAAGGAACGCTTACCGGGCAGACGATTGTGGAAGGGATAGATGTAAAAAATGTATCCCTTTATGCTTTGTCTGGTGTGGTTGGTTCTGTTTTTCAAAATCCAAGGACACAATTTTTTACAGTGGATACTACCAGTGAAATTGCATTTGGATGTGAGAATTTGGCAATCGACGCAGACGAAATCAATTTGCGGATAGAAAAAACGGTAGGCGCGTTAAAAATCGAAGATTTACTGAATAGGAGTTTATTTGCACTGTCCGGTGGCGAAAAACAGAAAATTGCCTGTGCGTCCGTTTCCGCAATGGAACCGGATATATTTGTACTGGACGAGCCATCTTCCAATTTGGATATTAAATCAATCAGAGAATTAAAAGATGTATTGCGGAAATGGAAAGCACAGGGGAAAACGATTGTGATTGCGGAACATCGCCTGTATTACCTGATGGATATTGCAGATCGCGTTCTATATATGCAGGGCGGGCAAATAAAAGAAAACCTTTCCATCTCCGACTTCAAAAAAGAAATCTACAGGCGAAATTGCACGCGCTGGGTCTTAGAACTTTACAGTCTGAAGATTTTAGTAAAATGCAGAGCACAGTGTGTGCGACAAAGCAGCTATATATCAGGGACTTTGAAGTTTCTTATAAAAATGCTTCCGGAGGTAAGACGAAAAAGCGGAAGGTGCTGGATATATCAGATTTGATGATTCCGCAAGGTTCGGTGGTTGGAGTAGTCGGCAACAATGGAGCCGGGAAAACGACTTTTGCTAACAATTTATGCGGATTGCTCAAAACCGCAAAAGGCTGTATGAGCATGAATGGAAAAACTTATATGGCAAATCAGAGAATTAAGACCTGCTATATGGTTATGCAGGACGTAAACCACCAACTTTTTACGGAAAGTGTAATGGATGAAATCTTGCTTAGTCTGGATAATTCAGATGAAGAAAAAGCGGTGCATGAGGCAGAAAGTATTATGGAAAGTCTGCACATTTCAGAATTTAGAGACGCCCATCCTATGTCGTTGTCCGGCGGACAGAAACAGAGGGTAGCGATTGCCAGCGCGATTGCGTCTGATAAACAGGTTATTGTTTTTGACGAGCCTACAAGCGGATTGGATTATCGGCACATGAAAAAAGTGGCAGAGAATTTGCGGGAATTGAGTTCGTTGGGGAAAACCTTGTTTATTGTTACTCATGACCCGGAGCTGATTGCGGAGTGCTGCAATTACTTTGTCTTTATAGAAAACGGAAAAGTGCTATGGAGTGATGGATGGAACAGAATAAGCCGGGAACGGTTGCAAAAGTTCTTTGCCTTTGAGGATGACTAAAGATGAAGATTCATGCATCTGGGGAGGACTATCTGGAAGCTGTATTGGTACTTCAAAAGAAGCTCGGTATGGTGCGTTCGGTGGATGTTGCCCGGTACATGGAGGTTTCAAAACCCAGCGTATGTTACGCAGTAGGAACTTTGCGAGAGGGCGGCTTTTTTGACAATGGATGAAAAGCATTATCTGCACCTGACAGAACTTGGCCGGGATATGGCTGAAAAAAATTTTACGAACGCCATTGGTTTTTTTACTCATCAACTTATATCCGTTGGAGTTAATCCACAAATTGCAGAAGTTGATGCTTGTCGTATGGAACATGCAGTCAGTGATGAAAGTTTTCAAAAACTGAAAGAGCATGCGATGAGAGAGATTGCTTCACAAAAAATTGACAATATATTTGATGATTTTCCTGTGAAGAAGTAGAAAAGGTTGCTTTGCTAAAATAGATTAAATATGAAAGACACAAAATACAAGATATTAGCATATTTTGACAATCAATCATATCGAAAACTATTCAATGAGGTAAACTCAGATTATGCAGAAAATCTACAAATTTTACTGCATAATTTGAGTTTATTTTCTTATGATGTGCTTATAATAGGAGTGATCCTTTATAAAGAGAACATAAGTAATATTATATCTGCTATTAGAAAAATAACGCAGATACCAATTATTATTTTGGCGGATGCTTCTTCTTTATTGTGTATGTCATGGAAAAAAGAATCAATATACGCTGGTGCAGATTGTGTAATGGATATAAATAGCACTATAGAAGAAGTAGATCTGCAGATTTTTTCATTGGCACGACGAAACAATAAACAAAAAATAACTCAAAAGCAATCCGAAACGATGATTAATAAGGGAAAACTTGTAATGGATCATAAGAAACATAAAGTATTTTGGAATAGAGTAGCGTTACATTTAACACGACAAGAATATAAATTTTTTATACTTATTAGCGGTGACACCGATGAGAGTATACACATTTGAACAGATTTACCAGCTTGTATGGAAAGATTATTCTGTTGGTGATATTAAAAATATCATCTGGTGTCTGGTAAAGCGATTGAGGAAAAAAGTTGAATGTCGTTGAAGACGGTGCCGGGAATTGCATTGTCAGTGTCAGGGATATAGGTTACAAATTTGAATTGAATAATGAAAACGAACAGCAGTAAGGCGAATAATCCGTAAAAAGATTGTTCGTCTTATTTTATTTGTGCTGGAAAGAAGGTGATAAAAATTGACCGTCAATTGACAGGTTTCTGACCGTTAACTGACAGGTGCATCCGATACACTGTGCCTTTGTAAAGATATGATTACAAAGGAGATCCGTGTTTGCAGGGAAACAGCAGAGATGCCGGACATTCCTGTGGACAGGAAGAACGAGCCAGATCACCGCCACACTCCGATTTGATTTCACAAAAATTCAGATCGGAGGAAAAGATAAGTGGCTTATAACAAAGCAAAAGAAGAATATAGATGGAACCAGTGGAAAGCAGAGGAAGAGAAGATCCTGCGTGAACAGGGCGTGGATGAAGAGACGATCCAGAAGCTTCGGGAGTATGACTGGGACGATTTCAATGCAGAGCGGAGATTCCGGGAACACCAGACCTCGCTTCTGGACTGTATGGAACTGCTCCTGGAAGAAAAAGAAACCAAAGAGTCCCAGCCGGAGAGCGTAGAAGCCCTGCTGGATACCGTGGAGAACGAAGAACTGCTTCAGATTCTGTTATCAACTGATAAGAAAACTCTTCAGATGATTGTCCTGAAGATGATGGGATATGCACCAAAAGAGATCAGTCATCACATGGAACTGCCGGAGCAGACGGTTTATACAAGACTGCGGAGATTAAGGGAAAAGATCAAAAAGTCCATGAAATTTGAATAAAACAAAAGGTTCTCATCGGCTGACTATTAGAACGAACAGACAGGAGGATTGATACGATGGATGAGAAAGAAGTGTCCGAAATGCAGGAAGAAATGATGACGGTACTGGTAGTCGAGCCGATGAAGGCCCCCTATGTCAAGCACATCCCAAATGAGCTGGAGGATCTGCAGCAGGCGGTAGGCGGTGACATTGAAATGACCTATCCGTTTGATGATGAAGTTGGAATCCTTTTAAACGGCAATGGAAAATTTGAGGGATTGCCACTGAACCGGGCGTTATATGATGATCATGGACAGGTCTATGATGCGATAGCCGGGACTTTCCTTGTAGTAGGGCTGACAGAAGATGATTTTACTTCGCTGACACCGGAACAGATTGAAAAGTTTAAAGAAAAATACCAGTCACCGGAAATTTTTACTCTGTTTAACGGAGAACTCCATGTGATGAAGATGCCGCCGGAAGAAGAAAAAGAACAGAAAGAAAGCCGGAAGAACGATGCAAAACAAAAGAATCCGGCAAAGAAGAAAAACAGATCCGGGGATGCAAGATAAAATATTTTTTTGTGAAGTGAATAAAAAAATACACTGCCATCGGCTAGTAAGCAGAGGGACATCCCTCGGCTGTTCTTTGGCAAGTGAATATCGGCACTACAGGTACGTTCCCAACCGTAGAAGCGTGACAGTATGAGCGCCATGATTAAGTATAGGGTAAAGATTCTTAGACTTGGAGCGAGAAAGCATAGCTGTGAATAAGGCGGTGGCAGCCTTTCGCCAGGATCACGGATGGGGGATAATGATACACGTTACCAGCCAGAGAGCGGAAGATGGACTCCGGGTTGTAATCAGAAAGACCCCTAGGACATCTGTGAGCGGCGGCAGGCCAGCCGCCCGCCTGTAGTGTCCCCTTTCCCAGAAGAAATACAGGAATAGTTCCGGGGGTGCGAGGTCAAATGCGGAACAGCAAGATAAAAAAGAAATCAATGAAGAAGTGTGTCGTTGATATCAGATACCATGCGGCTGTAGGAGACTACAGCCGTATTCTTGTGGTATTAACGTCACATCAAGGGGAGAGAACAGATGGAAGAAACAAAAAGAAGTGGAATGAGCAAGGATCAATTCTGGAATCTGATTGAAAAAGCAAAGGAAGTGTGCGGCACCGATCTGGATGCTTCGGTAGTGTGGATCAAGCAGCAGCTCTTCTATATGACACCGGAGGATGTCCTCCAATTCCACAATCTTGTTTACAGTTACCGGGATGCGGCTTATAAGTACGGCTTATGGACAGCGGCAGGTATTATGATGGAAGCAGGGTGCAGTGATGACAGTTTTTCCGATTTTCGGATGTGGCTGATCGCCCAGGGAAAAGAAGTTTATCTGAATGCCTTAAAAGATCCGGATTCCCTTTCCGGCGTGACTCCGTATGGGTACTGTAGTTTTGAAGCGTTGGGATACATCTCATCGCAGGTCTACAGTGCCATGAAAGGGAAAAATATCTATCAGGACAGTACGGCAAGAATGCAGATGGAATGTTATGAGCAGGTGATCCGGGATATTGTGTACCATCCCATGATCGAGTATCCGCTGGAATTACCGGAAGCAATGGTGGTATATCCGAAACTCTGTGAATGCCATTTGTCCGAGCAGGTAAGGAAAGCTCCTCAGAAAGTAAGGACATGGAATGTTTCCCGGACGGATATCCGAAGGATGATGGCAAGAGGGAATGCTGCCATAAAGAAAATGCAGGAACAGGAACAGAATACACCGGAAGCGACCAGACCCGTCCGTAAGGGTACGGTAAGATAAGCTTTCTGGCAAGGAGAAGTAATGTGTTATAAAAATGAATATCAGAAAAGGGCACATGGCGAAGTGGAACAGATCTTTCGGGAGCTTCTCCCGGAAGCCGGGCTTCATGTAAGGGAAGAACAGATCCGTCTCTGCCATGAAATGCTGGATGCCCTTATGAAAAATGAAATCACGCTCTGTGATGCAGGCGTCGGCATCGGAAAGACCTATGCCTATCTGACAGCCTGCATCCTGATGCGGAAATATAGTGTACTGCATTCCGGTTATTCGGGATGTGACAGGCGGTCTGTAGTGGTATCCACTTCCAGTATCGCCTTACAGAAAGCCATCATAGAGGAATATGTTCCTTTCTTATCGGATGTACTGTTAAAAGCAGATCTGCTTCAGGGAGAATTAAAAGCAGTCGTCCGCAAGGGAAAGGAACATTTTGTATGCGATTACAGGCTGGCCCAGAGATTAGAGGCAGTCCGGGACAAGAATAAAAATCAGGCACAGATGGAGGCATTGAAGTCCCTCCGGCATAACTTTGATTTAGATTCCGTACATAACCTGAGCGGTTTTGACCGCAGGCTGGTGTGCGTACCAAAATTCTGCCCTAGGGAGTGTCCGGGAAAAGTAGAATGCCGTTATCAGAAGCATCTGGATAGTTCCAGGAAAGAGGACATTTTTTTAACAGATTTGCAATCACAATTATCTTCTGGCAGATGCCATGCACCGGGCAAATGGGTACCGGCCGCTTCTGGCAGATTACAGGGCGCTGGTTGTGGATGAGGCCCATAAACTCCCGGAAGCCGCCAGCCAGATGTATGGAAGAAGCATTGGAAGGGAAGATGTGCAGGAGATTGCTTACTTTTTAGGCAGAGAGCATAAAGGCACGGATGGAAAACGGCTGATGGAAGGGTTTTCTGCACTTCAGGCGGAGATCCGAAAGCATCGGAAAGATGGCACAGAGGACATGGCTGGAAAAGAAAGTTTTTATTTTCCGCCGGGAGCTGGCACAGCCTTAGCCCAGATGCAGGAAAGGCTTCAGCTTATGATCAAAAGGCTTGCCGGGAATATTCCTTACTGGATCTTTCGGCGGATGGAAGAGATGGAAGAGCTGTTCGGATGGTTTTTAAAGAACGACAAGCGATATATTTTGTTTTTACAGCAGGACAGCCGGGGACATTTAACCTTTATGGCAGTCAACCGGGAGATCCCGAAGTATCTGGATGCGACTTTATGGAGCCGGGGATTTCCGGCGATCTTAACCAGCGGCACCTTAAAAGCCGGGAACGGGTTTGCAAGAACCAGACAGATGACCGGGCTGGAAAAAGAAACGGGCGTCCGGGAGTGTGTGGCAGAATCCCCATTCTGTTACAAAGAGAACTGTCTGCTTTACATCCCGGAGCATTTAAGACCTATGAAAAAGGGAAGCAGGGAAGAGGCCGAGCAGCTTGCCGGGCAGATCCGTGATCTGGTGTGTTCCACTTACGGGCATACGCTGGTACTGTTCACATCTTATACCCTGATGGGAAATGTGCATCAGCTTTTGCGGGATCAGATCCCGTTCCCGATGGTGCAGGTATGGAGAAACTCCCAGGAAGAGATTGCACGGTTTAAGAAGATGGAGAATGCAGTGCTGTTCGCAGCCGGCTCCTGCTGGGAAGGTGTGGACTTTCCGGGGGACATGGTATCGTCTCTCATCATCGTAAAACTGCCATTTTCTGTTCCGGACCCCATCCATGAAGCACAAAAGGAGCAGTACCGATCCCTGGAATCCTATATCCAGACCATCGTAGTCCCGGATATGCAGAAGAAGCTGCGGCAGGGATTCGGCCGGGCAATCCGCACGGAGCAGGACACCTGCGTTGTGTCCATTTTGGATCACCGGACAGCAAAGAAAGGCAGGTATCGGAGTGATGTTCTGGAAGCACTGCCAAAGTGCCAGATGGCAGAACGGATCGAAGAAGTAGAAAATTTTATCCGAAGCCGGAAAGTGGAGCGGTACTATAGCTGAGAACATCCGTGGCGTTATTGGTTCTGCCCAGATCCGGGTAGCAGACAGGACAAAAAGTTTAGTGGTATTTCAGGGGCGGTTTGGAGCGAATTGGTGGTATTGGTGATAGCTTTATTGGCATGAGTTGGGTATACTGTGTATAGCGTTAGAGGAAAGGAGGCAGACAACATGAAGCGATATAAAGTGGAAATGCAGCGAGAAGGTTCCGTAAAATATTTCTTTATACGGGATATGGAAACACTGGAAATTGTGTTGCTGCCAAGCAAGTATCTAATGCATCAGGTGCGGGCAAACCGTTCCCCGAATACTATACGGAGAAATGCATTTGCCCTTGCCTACTACTGGGAATATCTGCTGGAAGAAGAACATGAAGCAGAAGATGTCTATGGAATGGATTACGAAACGCAATATGATTTTTTCGCAGAATATCTGAAATGGCTGAAAGCCGGGAAACATACCGACAATTTGGATAAAGAACCGCAGAATAAAACCTGTAACGCTTACTTAAAAGAAGTGTTCAGGTTTTATTCTTTTTTTAGAAGTAGTCAGAAATAACGGTTCCTGCCTGTCGGTATTATCCTATAATCAGCCGATCACAAAGGCAAATGCCATCGGGGTCAGAAGAACCATCCGCTCCCGGTCATTTAAAGGATACTTAAAAGAAGAGGAACGAAACGTCCGGGCAGCCGAACGGAACGAAATCGTAACGATTTTAGAAGCCTGTACAAACTGCAGGGATCAGGTGTTGATCTTACTGACATCGGAACTGGGATTCCGCATCGGTGAAATTTTGGGAATTGATTATACCAAAGACATCGATTACGAAAACCATGAGATCCGGGTAGACTTCCGGGATGATAATGAAAACGATGCAAGAGCAAAAAATGCCGAAGAGCGAAGAGGACGGGTGAGCGATGATACCTTTGAATTCCTGCTTTATTATATCGGGGAATACTGGGACATCCTGCAAAAACAGGAATACCTGTTTATTAACATCAAAGGGGATACCATAGGGAAGCCGTTAAGAGTAGACAGCGTCTACGATATGTTTGAACGCATGGAGAAAAAGACTGGGATCAAGATCACACCGCACATGCTTCGAAGATATTATGCAAATACGAGGTGGGAAGCAGACTGGCCGCTGGAAATGATCAGCCAGGCACTGGGACACAAGCATCTCGATACAACCATACGATATCTGAATGTTTTAGATGACAAGCTGAAAACAGCAAGTCAGGAATTTTACCGCCGATATTCCAAACTTTACGGAGTAGAACAGTTTTTGGAAAGCAGGAGGTGAAGATAGATGCCGGCAAGAAGGGTGTTTGCTTGGGAGCCGGAAGAACAATGGACATCAAGTGAAGAACGGGAAAAGAAGATAGAAGAACTGAGCCGGGAATTAGATGAAAGCATGGACAGCAACTCTGGAAAAGGCTGTCTGAAAGCATACTTGGTAAAAAATGAAGTGTGGCATATAGCAGACATCGATTATGAGCTTAGAGTGGATTATAAGAAATATCTGAAAAGCACTTATTCTGATTCAGTAGTACGCAGCTATTTACGTGGAATGGATAAGGCAAAATTATATGCAATCAGAAAGCATGCCAATACGTTAAAAGGAAAGCAGGAGATAGCAAAGAATACAGATTTAATCCACGAACTGCTCTTTTTACCATATCACCCAAATCCGGCAATCGCAGAAAGATATGACTGCAAAGTTGCCATTGATAAATTAGTTTGGGATTTTCGTGTAAACGGCTCAGAACTATGCAAGCGTCAGCTTTTAGAAATTATCGAAGATGTCGTACTGCGTGACATAATGCTGAGAGAATGCACAATGCGGTTAAACGGTTTGAAGGTGGTATATCAATTTTGTATGCAGGAACATATTGAGGATTTAAGATATATTACACAGGTACAGGCCGATAAACTTGAAAAATATGCAGATACGGCATATGCAAAAGAGCTTGCAGAAAGAGAACTCCGAGAATGTCAGAAATATCTTTTCTGCCATGCCAAGAATATTTTATGGGATTCAACAGTCTGGTATTTGGAAAGACTGCATCTGGAACAATATAGAGTCAACCCATCCAATCCTGTGAAAAAATTTTCCTTTATGGGCATAGAAAAAAGAGAGAACCGGGAAATTTTGCAGGAATACATGAAATACTGTCTGGGTGTTACACATTTGGCAATGAGTGGCATACAAGCCGAATTCTACAGGATTCTGGCATTTGTCATGTGGATGGAAAAAGAAACCGCGATGGAGCTGAAACTTGCATCAGAAACCGAAATAAAAAAATATTTCCAGATAATTGAGTTAAAAGAAGCTTCTTATTTTAATGATATTGTTATAGCAATCTATCAGCTATATGAATATCTGCAGACGAAAGAAATCATAGACAGGATACCATTTCGTTATGAGTATTATTTGAAAAAAGAAATACATTGTCATAATAACCGAAGCGTAGAGATGGAAATATATGAGAGGATTCTGAGAGAATTAAAAAATTTCCCTGAAATTCCAAGATTGATCCTTTTACATTCTATGCTGATTGGACTAAGGATCAGTGAAGTATGCACCCTGAAAGGGGATGCTTATTCCTGGCAGGGAAGAGATGCGTGGATACAGGTTTATCAGATGAAAATGCGAACATACAAAAGAGTACCGATTCCAGATGTTCTTTATAAGATTATGAAAAGATATTTGGAAAAATATCATATTGGAAGTGAGGATTATGTTTTTCAAAACAAACGGGGAGGGGCATATCAGTATGGTTCGTTTAAGTGGCAAATGAAAGAACTGTTTAATAAGAGGCAGGATATTTTCAAAGGGTATGATTTTAAATCACATGATTTCCGCCATACGATAGCGACTCTGTTATATGATGACGAAGTCCCTCTTCAGAGTATCCGGGACTATCTGGGACATGATTATGAAGAGATGACACAGCAGTATGTGGATTTTATGCCAAAGAAAATTTCAGCAGCGAATCAGGAGTTTTTCAAGAAAGGAGAAAACAGCCTGGCATCAGGAATCAAGAAGTGCAAACGTGGAAAATAAATTTTACATAAAAAAATTTGGACTCCTATGAGAAAGCAAGTGAAATTTCAAAAATACGAATGGGAACAGAACCTTCGTATGACCTTGATTTACTGCCGTCTGTACAGATGCAGAAAGAAATGAGGAAGTTCCTGAAATACAGAGGACAACAGCTTGGGGCGGAAAAATTTTATACTGAGAGAAGATTTTACCATCATTTATGTAAAATGCTGCAAACCAGAAGAGACAGACCGGAAAGTTTTTTGGACTGGGACAAAGAAAAATGGAAGCAGCAGATGAAAATATGGCTTTTACAGCAGGGATTGCCCCTGACAGAAATTTCAAAATCCCATTGTGGGAATGAAACGGTATCACAGGCAAAGACATTACACTATATTGACCGATTAATAGATTATTTCCTTGATTTAAGAGATGCTGATGTAGATGAGATGACAAAGGATGTCTGGCAACTTGAAAAACTTGATATACAAGTGAAACAGGATCTGACGCGCACGACCAGAATTATAAATTTTAAGGAAATCTCCCAACAGGATCTCAGAGAGGAAGTAAAAAAGGCAATTTATTTTCAACTGAAAACAGAAAGCATCGGTACTGTAAAAAAAGAAATGACTGCCATTCGAAGGTTTTCAAGATATCTGAAGGAAAACAATAAAGAAGTAGATTCCTGCTCAAAGCTGGACAGGAAAATCATGGAAGAGTATTTGATATACATGAAAACAGAAGATACCGGGACAAAAAGATATCGGGCGGAGCTGACGAGACTGCGGGCATTGCTGAATATGGTAGCTGACGTCTATCAATATCCGCAGGTAAAGGATTTAATTTTGAATCGGGATATTCCACCAGATATAAGGGGAGAAATCAAAATTTATTCCGATCAGGAATTAAAGCGATTTAATGCTTTCCTTACGAAAGTGGATGTGCAGACGGCGAGACTTATGCTTATTCATCAAATGCTTGGAACAAGAATGTCAGATACACTGACACTCAGGACAGACTGCCTGATTGAAAAAGACGGTGAAACCATAATACAGATCCACCAAATGAAAACACATTTTTATGAAAAACCGATTAGTCAGGAACTGGCTGCCTTAATAAAGGAAGCGATTCGATACAGAGAAAAGGAGCACGGAAAAGGTAAATACATTTTTACAAGTTTAAGTGATCCTTCAAAACCAATGAAATATGCTACAGTCCAGCAAAAAATTACAGATAAAATATATCAGGAAAATCTCCGAGATGATAAGGGAGAATATTTTGGATTCGGTTCTCACATGTATCGGCATATTTATGGCATGAAGCTTGCCGAGATGCATGTGGATGACTGGACAATCGCAAGACTACTGGGGCATAGAAGCCTGAGAAATGTAAAGTATTACAGAAAGATGAGCAACAAAATACTGGCAGATGATACACGAAAAACAAGAAACCGATTATCTAAGATGGTACTGGAATGTCTGGAAGGATGGGAGGAAGAATATGAACAAATACGATTCGATGATAGCCTGCAATAAAAAAGCCAGTGAAGAAAAAGTAAACAGGGCAGTGACAGAAATCAGGCAGATGCTGACAGAACGGGAAAAAGTGACGGTCCCAAAACTGACAAAGAGGACAGGATTGTCCAGAGGATTCTTTTATAAGAATGAAACGGTCAGAAAAGAAATGGATCGTGCTCTGGAGCAGCAGGCAGGAATGATAGACCCCAAAAGATACATAGGTGACATTGTACTGAAGAATCGGATCAATGTATTAGAAGAACAGATCCGGGAGCTGAAACGTGAAAAAGAGCAAATGGAAAAAGAAAATGTAAGATTGAGAAAAGCCTTAAACAAGAAAGACCTGAACGTATTAAAAACTTTATAATCTGAATTAGAAAATAATCTGCAACGACCGGGAAGAATTTCCCGGTTGTTGTGGTTGGAATATAAAAGTGTAGATAACAAAAGGTGTGCATAAATTGTATTTATGATATACTTATCGATAAGTTAAATTCGAAGAAAGAGGATGATAGAAGATGGAAAATCCGTTTGAATTTCATGAAGAAGATACAATTATTGCATGCGTAGGTGACAATGGGGGAACTACCGATGAGGATATAAGAAATGGGTTCAAGCGTACCGTTGAACTTCTGACGGAATCATTGAAAACAGGTTCCGAAGTTGAAGATCTGTTAGTATATCCTATCGTTTATAACGCCAGACACAGCATTGAGCTATCTTTGAAGATTGTCATAAAAATGTTATGGCGAATAGAGGAAAAGAAAGGGATATGTTATTCTGAGGAAGTCTTAAAGGAAAGAAAAAAAGAATTACACACGCATAGTATTGAATGCCTATATAAATTAGCATGTGATAAGAAGAATATTGACAGAAGAATTCCTGCATATTTTGAGAATATAGAAGATATGATTTACTTTTATTATTTCGATGAAGAGGGGGATGCCTTCAAATATGAACTAAATAAAGAAGATGAACCACATATGATAAAAAACAAAATTTCTCATGTAAGTATTGAATTGTTAGAAACAGAATTTAAGGAAGTAATGAAAAATTTGATGATTTGATATATTTTCTGGATAATTGTATCTTTGAATATTCGCTAGGAACATTTACCAAGAGCTTGTCGAGAGCAGATATATGGGGGATTTCGAAGCGGCTTCCGGTATATGAAGAGTGGCGGACAGAGAAATTTAAAGAAATCAAAGATGAGATTAAGCAAGAATATCATCTCGGAAGTAAAGAGTTTTCAGATGCTGTAAATCTAATTAAGCAAAACAGGGCGTTTTCAGTAAATATTGGATGCGAGAAAGTATTTGGGGCAATTACAGAAGATGAATTAAAAGAATATGCATCATTAGTTAAATACTATTCCGAGAAAAATAAATTTGATAATGGGGATGAAAAGGGCGTAGTTGATCTACACAAGATACAAAAAAATTGGAGAAATTTTGAAAAAATATTTATCCAGTATTTCGCTAAGTACATTAAATACATTATTTTGTTTTTATGAAATGAGTAATGTTTTCTCGGCGGTTGAACGCTTAGAGGATACTTATAATAATATAGTTGCTAATTCATTTGATGGAATGTATCTCATAAAAAAGCTAAAACAGAGAACTACATGTTTAAGGATCTTATATGGAATGAAAAAGTGTGGGCAAGTGACTTATGCAAAACAGCTAAGTGCTGCACTGGAGCAAGAAGGGATAGAGCTGACGCTTTGATACCAAAAGTGAACACGATACACTCGTGTCTCTGCCGTTAAAGCCAGTGTTTTAAAGGGATGGGAGAGGGCTACCCAATTTTATGGATGAGCCGACCAATGGCCTTGATCCCGTAGGCATTGAGGAACTTCGTGAGCTGATTCGTTCTTTTCCAGCGAAAGGAATTACGGTAATTTTGTCCAGTCACATCTTGTCAGAAGTTCAGCAGATTGCCGATCATGTGGGCATCATAGCAGGCGGAGTGCTTGGATACGAGAACGAGCTTCGCACTGGCGAAAATCTGGAACAGCTATTTATGGATGTCGTAAAGCGTCATCATAAGGAGGTGTAATGAATGAATTACCTAAAAGCAGAACATCTGAAATTCAAGCGGACAATTTCAAATAAGTTACTGTTCATTGCGCCCTTTTTGACCGCTCTTTTTGCATGGATCGTAGGTGGCTTTTACGGCTTTCAGTATATGACTTTTTACTGGTGGTATGCTTTTCTTCTTCCCGGAACGATTGCCATTTTGTGTTTGATTTCTCATCAGAAAGAATGAACGGGCCGGAAAGTATTATTCTGTATTTTCTGCTCCTATCAGCCTGAAACGATTTGAATATGCAAAAGCATTGATTCTGGTTGAAAAAGTATTTGTGGCTGCGGTATTTCTGGCTGTCTTTGCCACGGTAAGCAATTTGATTTCCCCGGATTTGGCCGTATATTCTGTGAGTCGAACTTTATAGGAAGTATTGCTGTGGTAATTGCTTCCATCTGGCAAATTCCAATCTGTCTACTCCTGACACGGAAAACTGGCTTGCTGTTCCCGATTGCAGCAAACACTTTGCTGGGGATTTTTATGCCTATCTTGCTAGGGAATACAGCACTTTCATGGGTATGCCCCTATTGCTGGGCTGCGAAAACAGCGGAGCTGATTATGGGAATTGAAAGCAATGGAACCTTTTCTGGTGTTGCAGCTTTTTCATGGGTCGTTTTGCTGCCGCTGGTATTCTCCGTAATCCTATATGCCCTGCTTACTCTTTGGGACGCAGAACATTTTTCAGAGAAAGAAGGGAAGTAAATGAGGACGATTGCTCTGATTCATGCCGATTTTATGAAACAGCGGCACACACCCTATTTTTGTATTCATTCAGTGATTCCTGTAACGGGGGCTATCCTGTTTGTGTTTTACTTCCTGTATTATCAAAAATGTGGATGAATTGAAAAAAAAATATGCTTTCTTCTGGAGCTGACGGCAATGGTCTTTCCCCTTCTGATCAGCATTATTGTCGGTCTGAAATATCATGCAGGAAGAAAAGGGCCTCGCACTTTCAAAATCTGATGATGGTACCAGAGCGCAAGAAGATACTATTGGCAAAGTTCACTGCACTGTATCTGTCTGGTATTTCCTCTTTAGTGCTGCTTTTACTCTGTTGTGATTGGGGTGGGAATGAGCCAGACAGAAATGATCCCTTGGAGGTTGCTGATGCAACTGTGCTGGGATTAGCTATGAATAGCTTAGTGATATACGCACTGCATTTATTTTTTAGTTTGAAGTTTGGGTTGGGTCTCTCCGTGTTTTTGGGGGTGTTTGAATGTTTACAATGTATCTTATATAGTAACATTGAATTACATGGATTGTGAGGTATATCCCTTTTTCTTGGTCTGTAAATTGGGTACATGATGTCTTGAACGGCAGACTGGTTTCTAATACAGTACAATGGATTTTGATTGCTGTATTATCCGTTGGATTTTTGTGGGTAATTCTCTATTGGTTTTCTCGGTGGGAGGGAAGAAAAAATTATGAATAAGATGATGAAAGCACTTTGCACGATGCTTCTTATGGGCTGCCTGTGTTCCCTGTTTTCCGGCTGTTCTTTTGTGAAAGAGCAAATAAAAGAATACGCCGATGATAAGGAACCATGTGTTTTGAATCATGGCGATGTGACACAGTTTACTTATAAGGGCGATTGCTATACAATTCTTGATGATACCATGAAAAATGAAAATCTCGGTGAATGGATTGGTATATCCGTCAACTTGTAGCGGTAGACAATACTGGCGCGATTATCGTTCAGGAGAATATCGAAGATGCCACTTTTCACGCGCTATCTGATCTTGCGGAGAAAGCCCCCGATGCAAAATATATCATTCCGTTTCTAAATGTGTATGCTGATCCCAATAATGCGTCCAATCTCATTGTGGATGTAAACGGAGAGTATCATAAAGCAACCCTCAGTAATCAGCTTACAGGGGCGTTATCGGCGGAATAAAAGCATTCTATCGCACTGCGAAGCTTGGGATGACGCTCTGCAGGCAACGGCTGTTGACAGAAAGAAAAAGTAAAACAAATAACAGAAGAGATTAAAAATATAAGGCAGGCTATCGAAAAACGATAGTCGACCTTGTCTTTTTGCAAAAATTCATTTTTAAATTTGCGTTTGTTGTTACCTGAGTTGCGTTTGCCACATAGCTTTCATACTCGTCAATGCCCCATTTTTCTTTTACTTCATCAGAGATAGGAAAGGTGCGAAAACAGCATTGTACTGCGTTCACTGTCTGCCTTATCCTCATTGGTGCTGAGAGCATAGACATTGCCGTTGTACCACAGCTCATTTGTATTTTCAAAGGTTGTAAGATAGAAAAATATCCTGAATTGTATCAACCTTATTAATGCCCATTCCGCTTACTGCGGCAGCCATTACGGCACTTTTCATCAGGATTGTATCGCTGTTATTTTTCTCGTTTTCAATCGAAACAAAGTTGCTCA
>ENA-OQBL01000412-OQBL01000412.1-human-gut-metagenome-genome-assembly--contig:-NODE-412-length-22783-cov-3.718132_pt1 | contig 22783 bp, 16 predicted proteins | sample MGYA00242747_ERZ504553 | MGnify/ENA primary metagenome ERZ504553 (study PRJEB26092, sample SAMD00036240) | human gut metagenome | host: Homo sapiens | study: EMG produced TPA metagenomics assembly of...
ATTTTGAAATCTGCAATAGCTTGCGGCGATTTTTTATTTAATTTTTTAGATTCTCTATTCTATCCCTCTTCACGGCTCCTTATACAGACACTTTGGAGGGGAGGTACGGATTCTTTCCGGCATTACGATGGACAAATATTCCTTTACTAAAAAGTATTCGTCCGACATGTGTAACCTTATCGTCCGACAGTTGTTGAATTATCGTCCGACAGCTGTCGGACGAATACTTCTTAGTATACCGGAATCTAAAGTATAGTAATGCAAAAGATTGCCATTCGAGAAGAAATAATAATCGGGGACGAAAAAACTGATAGGCTATTGTGCGCTACCTTGAAAATAAGCATTATTTTGTGCAACTAACTATATAGTCATTATACACATGAACAAACACATATTGTCATTCTACGTTTTTTTCTGCCATTTTTCTTTTTCTCCCTTTGGTCGAAGCAATTGCCGGCTGGAATAGCTTTATCGTCAATTTTGATAAAAGTGTTTATGGCAAGGGGACCCAGACTTGGCAGATAGCACCCTATGATGACAAGTGGGTATATTTCGCCAACAAGAACGGTATGGTGCAATTTGATGGCAATGTCTGGAATGTATTTCCATTGAACAATGCTTCCGATGTGCGTTCCGTTCTGGCTTCTGCTACCCAAAAAAGAATTTATGTGGGGGGCATCAATGAGTTCGGCTATTATGAACCGGATGCGGACGGTTCTTTGGCCTATCATTGCATGTCCGATACTTTGGAGAGTTCCGTTCGTTTTCTTGGAAACGTGTGGGGCATCCATGAGACTGACAATATTTTGTATTTCCAAGGGGACGGGTGTGTGGTGAAGTACCTGAACGGAAAATATACCGCCATTGAAATGAATGCCAAGATAGACTGTTCCAATATGGTCAATGGTATTCTTTACATCGGTACGGACAGAGGTGTATGGCTTTTGGTTGGAAACACTTTTTTTCCCTCTTCAGGGTGCCGATGCGTTAGCTTCCAAACGTATTCGTGGCATTATACCTTATAAGAAAGGTGTTCTGGTGGTGACTGCATACAACGGACTTTACTATTGTGACGGGCGTACGATGGAACCGTTTATCACCGGTGCCGAAGAGTTTATGCGTGAGAATGAAGTCTTTTGCGTGGCCAAAAAGGATGATAAGATTGCCTTGGGAACCATTCATAAAGGATTGGTACTGGTGGATTGCAGCACCATGCAACTAAAATATTTCAATGAGAACAACGGCTTGCGTAACAATACGGTGCTTTCTGTCTCCTTCGATACGACCGGAAACCTCTGGGCCGGTCTGGATAGCGGCATTGACTACGTCTGTCTGAGTTCTCCTTTTACGAATCTCTATTCCTATCCCTATTCCTACGGCACGGGATATACGGCGGCTGTAGAAGGCGGCTATCTTTATTTAGGTACCAATCGGGGTTTGTATTACACCTCTTATCCGGTACAGATGAACGGTGATTTGCCGGATATCCGTCCGATGCCCCAATCCAGCGGACAGGTCTGGAACCTTTGCCGTATAGGTGATGAACTCTTCTGTCTGCACGACCGTGGTATTTTCCTTATCAATGGCACTTCCGTAAAACGCGTGACGGATATTGCCGGCGCCTGGTGTTGCCAACTTGTGGCAGGACGTACGGACCTTATGTATGTCGGGGTATATAACGGTATTTATTTGGTTGGGAAAAAGAATGGAGAATGGCAGGTGGTTGGCAAGATTGAGGGTATGAACGATTCTTGCCGTCTTTTTGAGCAGGAAAGCGATAAGGTGATTTGGGTGTACAATACAGATCATGTTACCCGTGTGGATTTGGATAATGATTTGACAAAAGCTGTTCGTATAAAGGAATATAGCGCGAAGGATGGTTTTCCGGTAGGACGTGATATGTATATAGCGAAGATAGAAGACCGGGTGTATTTTGCCACTCCCCGGGGAATCTATAAGCATAATCCTCATAAAGATGTCATGGAGCCTTGTCCGGATATGAACAACCTTTTGAATGGCACCGCGGCCTATTCGCGTATCTTGGAGTATCACGATAAGTTGATTAGTTTGAGCTCTCACGAAATCTGTATTGCCAATCTGGGTACCTATAAGCGGGGGGCGAATACAAGCATTAATCCCATCCAGCAATCGCTGATTGAACTGGTACCCGGTTTTGAAACGATTATTCCTCTTTCAGATTCGCTGATGGTGGTTCCTAATGAAGGAGGTTTCGCTTTATTCAGCATCCCGGCCGTAAGAGAGCGTCAAGATCGTAGCCACTCCTTATATATAAGGAACATGTATCTGTCTTATCCCAAGGATTCATTTGGTATATACCGCAAACTTTTTAGGAGAGAAGCCGGTTCCGGTGATAGCTTATTCCATGAATTCCGTTCGTTTTGACTATGCCCTTTCCTTTTTTTTTCGGTAGGGGATGATATCCATTTTCAATATCGTTTGAATAAGGGAGGCTGGTCCGATTTCACAACGGTACGCACCAAGGAGACCAAGGAGTATAGCAGCTTGTCGGAAGGGGAATATACGTTTGAAGTTAAAGCGGTCTTTCCTGACGGTACGACATCATCGGATACAATCGCCTTCCGTATACTTCCACCGTGGTATCGCAGTGCTGTTGCATACGTTTGTTATATCATCTTGGCTTTGCTTGCCTTATGGTATGTCTATCGCTGGGATGATGTCCGTGTGAAGCGGAAGAAACAGCAGGCGGTGGTCGAGAAGGACAAGGAGTTGCACGATATGGAAAGGGAGTACGAAGAGGAGAAAGCTCGTCAGGAAAAGCAGATTATGCAGCTGGAGAAAGAAAAATTGGAATACGATTTGCAACATAAGAGCCAGGAAATGGCCAATCTGATGATAAACTTTGTCCGTAAGAATGAAATGCTGACTGAAATCAAGTCGGAGATACTTAAAGTATCCGCCTTGCTGAAGGGTGAGGGGGCTCGGGAAGGAAAACAGCAACTCATACTTATTAATAATAAAATAGACGGTAATATACAGAGTGATGAGGTCTTGAAGCGTATTGAAGACCAGTTCGATTTGATACATAACAATTTTATGAAACGTCTTCATGCCAAGCATCCGGAACTTTCCCACAACGAACGCATGATGTGCGCTTATCTAAAGATGAATCTTTCCACGAAAGAAATAGCTCCTCTGTTGAACATTTCGGTTCGTGGAGTTGAAACAATCCGTTATCGTCTTCGTAAGAAGTTCGCTTTAGAGAGAGAGGATAGTTTGACGGATTATTTAAGCAATAAACTGTAGCCTTTAGATATTAACTTCCTTTAAAAGAAGGAAGTGCATGGAAGGGAGGAATGTTAAATTCCTCCCTTTTGTGTTCTATAACATGTTGTGACGTAATACTTGAAAGTATATATTAACTATTGATTATTAATAAGTTATTTGTTAATGACGTATTGATAACGTATTTGAATTTTGTATTTGACGTATTTAAGAATGATTGTTTCTTGTTTGTTTTATTGCCTTTTACTCTATGTTTGCACTGTTCGATTGAGGACAAAACCGAGAAACGTTAATCTTAATTTAGTAAAACTTATGAAAAAGTTATTATCAGTTTTATTTCTGTTAAGCTTTACCTTGGCTTCTGTATATGCCCAAAATATACAGGTAAAAGGTACAGTGGTAAGCGGTTCGGATAATGAACCGTTGCCTGGAGTAAATGTGGTAGTTAAAGGTACTACCAATGGTGGAATTACTGATTTGGACGGTAATTTTACATTGTCGGTTCCTGCCGACGCAACACTTTCTATTACTTATATTGGTTTTAAATCGCAAGAAGTAGCAGTAGAAGGGAAACATAGTCTGAAGATTGTTCTTCAAGAAGATACAGAGACATTGGACGAAGTTGTGGTTGTTGGTTATGGCGTTCAGAAGAAAAGTGTAGTAACGGCTGCTATTGCTAAAGTATCTGCAGATGATTTGTCTACTACAGCTCCTGTTCGTATGGACAATGCTTTGAAAGGACTTGCAGCCGGTGTGACGGTAACTTCTGCTTCTGGTCAGCCTGGTGCTGCTGCACAAATCCGTATACGTGGTATTGGTACGACTACTGGTGACGGTGCAGCTGATCCGCTTTATATTGTGGATGGTATGCCAATCGAAGGTGGGCTTGATTATCTGAATCCCAATGACATTGCTTCTATTGAAGTATTGAAGGATGCCGCTTCAGGTGCTGTTTATGGTGCACGTGCCGCTAATGGCGTTATTTTGGTAACTACAAAAACAGGTAAAGAAGGTAAAGCAAAGGTTACTTATGATTTCTCTTACGGATGGCAACGCCCTTGGAAAGAGCGTGATGTATTGAATGCATCAGAATATGCTGTAATGATGAATGAAGGTGCTATAAATGCAGGTATGGCTCCTAAATACAGTGATCCGGTACTCTTATGGAGTAGGTACCAATTGGCAAAAAGAAACCTTTAATTATGATGCACCGGTGATGAATCACCAGGTAAGTGTGAGTGGTGCTTCTGAAAAAGTGAACTATCTGTTTTCTTTAGGTTATTATACACAAGATGGTATTGTAGGAGGTAATTACGGACGTTCCAATTATGAACGTTTGACTTTACGTAGTAATACGGCATATACGATTTTTGATGAAACAAAAAATCGTAACTGGTTGAATAGCTTGAAGATTACTTCTAACTTGTCTTATGCACGTATCAAAAGTACAGGTATTGAAACTAACTCATCTTTTGGCTCTCCTTTGGGTAGTGCATTGGCTTTGTCACCTATTCTTACAGTGTATGCAGAAGGACAAGCCGCTGAAGATCAGTTGGATTATTACAAGAATTTTGAAGGGTTTACTCCCATGTATGATCCCAATAATGGAAAACTATACACTTTAGCAGGTGCCGATTATAACGAGATGGTGAATCCTCTTGCGAGTCTTTCTTTGCCGGGCGATAAGGGTTGGAGCCATAAATTTGTAGCTAATTTCTCGGCAGAGCTTAATCTTTGGGATAATTTAAAGTTTAAGACTTCTTATGGTGTGGACCTTGCTTTTTGGGGAACTGATGGCTATACAAAACTTTATTATCTGACTGCAAATAATAAGGCTACAGAAAGTAGAGCAACTTCTAAAAAAGAAGATGGTACTGTATGGCAGCTTGAAAATGTGTTGATGTATGATAAGACCATTGATCGTCATTCGTTCTCTATATTGTTGGGACAGTCTGCCAAGAAAAGTTCAAGTACTTATTTGGGTGGTTATCGTAACGGTATCATAAATTATGATCGTCCTTATATTGATGCCAGTAACGGTTTGCAGGAAAATGGTGATATGAACATCTATGGTGGTCCGAACGCAGATGCTACTTTGGCTTCTCTTTTTACTCGTGCCAGCTATAATTACGACGAACGCTATATGTTGCAGGTAACAGTTCGTCGTGACGGTTCCTCTCGTTTTGGAGCCAATAATCACTATGCAGTGTTCCCTTCTTTTTCTTTAGGCTGGAACTTGACTAATGAAAAGTTTATGGAAAAACGTCCTGAATGGTTGACTTCAACGAAAGTACGTTTTTCTTGGGGTAAAAACGGTAATGAGAAGATTGGTAACTTTAAATATACGGTGTTGACGTCTGCCAACAATAATTATCTTTTTGGTTCTGGTGAGAATATGGTGAATGGCGTGAAAGCAAGTGGCCTTGCTAATCCGGATTTGAAATGGGAAGAATCTGAACAACTTGATTTGGGTATCGACTTTGGTTTCTTTAATAATGCTTTGACGTTTACTGCTGATTATTACAAGAAGACTACCAATGGTATGTTGATGGAGATGAATATTCCTTCTTATGTGGGAGAATCTAAACCGATTGGTAACGTAGGAAAGATGGAAAATAGTGGTGTTGAGTTAGAAGCAGCTTATAAATTCCGTGTACGTGATTGGAACTTCCGTGTTGCTGGTAACCTGTCTTACTTGAAGAATGAATTGATAGAATATGGAAATGACTCAGGTTGGGCAAATCTTGACTCTTTCCAGGGTATCGGTACTATCACACGTGCTCAAAATGGTATGCCTTTCCCTTATTTTTATGGATATAAAACAGCGGGTGTTTTTCAAAACGAAGCAGAAATAAAAGCTTATACAGACAAGAATGGGAATATGATTCAACCTAATGCAGTTCCGGGTGACGTTCGTTTCGTTGATTTGGATGGTAACGGTGTAATTGATGATAATGACCGTACAGATATTGGTAAAGGTATGCCGGATTGGACTTATGGTTTAAATTTAAATGTGGCCTGGAAGAACTTTGATTTAAGTATGATGTGGCAGGGAACAATAGGTAATGACGTGTTCGATGCTACCCGCCGTGTAGATATTACAACTAGTAATCTTCCCACTTGGATGTTGGGACGTTGGACTGGTGAAGGCACTTCCAATACATATCCCCGTTTTGTATTAGGTGACAATGTGAATTGGCAATCGTCTGATCTTTATGTTTATGATGGCAGTTACTTGCGACTGAAGAATATTCAATTGGGATATACACTTCCTGAGGCTCTGACAAGAAAGGTGTTCATTTCCTCTTTGCGTGTATATGTTGCAGCTGAGAATCTGTTGACCTTTACCAAATATCATGGCTTTGATCCGGAAATATCCTCCGGTAGTACTTCTTTAGGTATTGACCGTGGTGTATATCCGCAAGCCAAGACCTGGACGGTAGGCGTCAATGTGGCATTTTAATTTTACTTACTATTTTAAATTAGGAAAATATGAAAAGATATAAATACATCGTAGCAGGACTTCTGGTTTCTACATTTATGTTAGGCGGATGCTCAGAATCCTTTCTTGAGGTAGATTCACCTACACAAGAGACAGTTGATACTTATTTTACTACAGATGAGCATATTCAAGAAGCAGTTGTAGCTGCTTATGACCCATTGCATTGGCCGGATTGGGCAATGAGTTCCTATAATCCTGTCAATCTGATGAGTGATATTATGGCCGATGACCTTTGGGTTGGAGGAGCCGACAAGAATGATAACCAGTATTGGCATCTGATGATGAACTATGAAGCATTGCCGACTAATACGATGACTGGTCTTTGGACAGTAGCCTACTCAGGTGTGAAGCGTTGTAATGATGTGATAACTTATCTGGGCTGGGCAGGTGATAATGTTACAGCTGAGAATCGTGCTTATTATGAAGCGCAAGTCATAGCACTTCGGGTATTCTATTATAATTGGTTATGGAAGTTCTGGGGCAATATCCCTTATTTTGATGCTAATCTGGAGGCTCCCTATTTAGCAGAACAATTGACTGCTGATCAGGTTTATGAGAGAATAATTACAGATTTGGAAGGGGTTATAGCACTTGATGTATTGCCTATGAGAGCCGAATCATCAGATTATGGCCGAGTTACACAAGCAATGGTTTATATGCTTTATGCTGAAATCGTGATGTATCAAAATGATAATACACGCTATGCAAAAGCTTTACAATATATGCAGGATATCATCGGAAGCGGAGATTATGCTTTGGTTGATGATTATACTTCTATCTTTAAAGAGACTGGAGAATGGAGTAGTGAATCAATCTTTGAAGTAAACTATAAAGATGACAATGCAGCTCGTTCATGGAGTTCTCCGTTGACTGCTGGTGGTACAGTACTTCCTCGTCTTATCAGCCCTAGTGCCTGGGCTGATGGAACGGATGGACATGATAATGGTTGGGGCTTGGTCCAGTTCGCAAGGAAACTTACGATCGTTATTCTAACAATGATACTCGTAGGGATGCTACTTGCTGGAATGCCGCTGCGGTAGGCTCTTATAATCCTCGTTATCAAGACACAGGTTTCTTCCTTGAAAAGTATGTAGCCCATACGGGAGATAATAAAGACCAGATTGCTGATGCAGATTTGAATTACAACAATAATCTCCGCATCTACCGTTTCTCAGAAACATTACTCAATGCGGCCGAGTTGATAGTTCGTGGTGCTGGTACAGGAGATGCTAAGGAGTATCTGAATCGTGTGCGTAAGCGTGCAGGGCTGGTGACTGAAATAGAACCTACCATTGATAACATCATTGAAGAACGTCATTTGGAATTTGTGGGTGAAGGAAAGCGCTATTGGGACTTGATACGTACCGATAAAGCAGCTACTGTACTTGTCCCCGATGAATATGGCTATCGTACAAATACTTGGACTGCAAATAAAAAGTATTTACCCATTCCGCAGAGCGAAATTGATGCTGCACAAGGCACTTTGACTCAAAATAATTACTAATCATCAAAAAGCGTAAGATTATGAAAAATATATTTAGCTATATCAGTGGAGCAATACTGACGGTAGCAGTTGCATTGGGGGTTACAGCTTGTTCTCCTGAGAAATTTGACGCTCCCAATCAGGACGGAATTCCTATGGCAGCTGATTATGAGAGTGCTGTTCACATAGAAGTTGATCAAGAAACCAACTATGCCTATTTCTCTTTTGATGCACAGGCGGGAGGTGTGATGCCAATCTGGATTATTGATGGAAAAAGCTATTCCACTTCTTTTTCCATGTCGAAGTATTATAGGAAAGCTGGTGATTATAGCATAGAGGTGAAAATTGCAAATGCTAATGGTATCAGTGATGGGAGTATCCAGAAGACATTTCATGTCGATAAAACTAAGATGAATGGGTTTGGAGGGTTTGTTTATGATTCTGATTTTAATCTTTGGAAAACAGCAACAGTAGCTACTCCTACATTCTACTATGCTCCGGGATGGAGTCAGATAGCAGATCCTGCTTTCTCGGTTGTTGAAGGTGGTTATGTGATAACCCTGCCTTCAGCAACAACAGACACATGGCAGGCACAGATGCTTGTTGGTACGGACATTGCTACTTCGGCTGATAAAAATTATGATTTTTCTGCGATTCTGACTTCTACTACAGAGCATCCTCATGTAATGGTAAAATTGGTTGATAGTAGTGATGACAATATCTTTTATTTTGCTGAGACTATTGCTTTGACTGCCAATGAACCGGTCTGCTTCTGGAAAAGTGATATGGCAGGACTTGATATAGCCAATTTGAAGTTTGTATTTGATTTTGGTGGGAATGCCGAAAATACGGAAATTATGGTGGAAAGTATTGTATTGAAGGATCATACCAATGATGATGGAACTATTGTTCCAGAGGAAGAAACTGTTCCGGAACCTACGTGGAGTGCTGTGGATAGTGAAGATAACCTGTGGTATGGTACTACCTTTACAACTACCTATTATTATGCTCCGGGTTGGAGCCAAATTGCTGATCCTGAATTGAAGATTGAAGGAACTGAATATTCTATTAGTTTCTCGGAAGCAACAGGGGAGCAATGGCAAAATCAAGTTGTTCTGACAACGGAAGGACTTACTACTACTGCTACTGAAGAATATGACTTCCGGATGGTAATGAATGCAACAAATGATATTGCAGGAGTAACAGTGAAATTGACGCAGACAGATGATGATGATGCTTATGTTGTATTGGAGCGTAAGGACCTTCTTGCGGGAGAAGATATAGTGATAAAGGCTATCAAACAGAAAAGGTGTTGACATCACTCAAGCTAAGTTAGTTCTTGACTTCGGAGGAAATCCTGCTGCTACAGATGTGGTGATTAAAGATATTATTTTTCAAAAACATAGAGATTGAAGACTAGTATTGGATAGGATATTGGTCTACTAAAAAACAGTGAATTATAAAAGGGGGGAAGGATGTGTGTTATCTTGGCAATTGCTGGAATTTCATCCTTTCCCTTTTTCTCTACTTATGTTATAAAGAAATATATATGAAATACTATTGTCTATTATCTATTCTTTTGTTTTCGTTGATTGCTTGTGGCAGTAACGATGACAAGGAACCGCAATCCGAGGATGTTACCATTAAATGTTCTCCTGAAAAGATAGAGGCTGTTGCACAAGCTAGCCAATATGTGGTGAATGTGGTTTGTTCCGGTAAAGAGTGGACAGCTTTTGCCTCTGATGATTGCAGTTCATGGGTCAAAGTAAATGTAATAGGTTCTTCTTCTAGCCAAGGCACAGCGACAGTTATAGTCAGTGCTCATACGGGTACTACTTCTCGTACTGGTACAGTGGTGGTTAAATCTGGTGCTACTCGTGTATCTATTCCTCTTACGCAAGCGGCTCCTTTATCAGTGTCACAGACTGAGTTGTATTCTAATTCTGTAGGAGAAAATTTTGTCTTATCTGTTATTGCTTCTGGCGAATGGAATGTGAAATCCAATGATAGTTGGATTAGCGCAGAAAAAAACGGTGAGGAGATTGTTGTGACCACTTTAGCTAATGATGCAAAGATTTCCCGTACGGGTACAGTTGAGGTTGTGGCTGGTGCAGAGAAAGTAACGGTAACAGTTATTCAAGAATCGGCTGAAGATCTGGATATCAATATTCCTGAGGGTATCGGTTGGTTTGGCATGATGAATTTAATGAGGGTATATCTCTCGGCAATGACTGGACACACGAAGTTCAAGGAGCAGGGTGGGTAAACAATGAACTTCAGAATTACGTTAATGGTTCCGCTGACGGAAAGCGTGTGACAGAACTTGTGGACGGTAAGTTGAATATAAATTGTTTCAAAGGCTCCGATGGTAAAATTTACTCTGGTCGTGTGTATGCTAAAGTGAATACTGGTTGGAAATACGGTTACTTTGAAGCACGTATCATGTTGCCTGAAGGCAAGGGGACGTGGCCGGCTTTTTGGATGATGCCAGTTGATAATGACTGGAATACTAATCCATGGCCCATGTGTGGTGAAATAGACATTATGGAGGAAGTGGGAGTCGTGCCCAACGAAGTCTCTTCGTCTATCCATACGCAAGATTATAATCATACTATAGGTACGCAGAAAACACATGCCATGACTATAGAACAGGCAGAAGGAGAATTTCATCTCTATGCTTTAGAGTGGACAGAAGATGCCATCACTACATACGTGGATGGCAAGGTACAGTTGGCTGTTACCAAGCAACAATTGGGAGCTGGTCATAATCAATGGCCTTTCCATTATGCTTTCTATCCCATTCTGAATCTGGCTTGGGGCGGTGATTGGGGTGGAATGAACGGTGTGGATGAGTCTGCTCTTCCTGTAACGATGAAGGTGGATTATGTACGTGTATTTCAGAAGAAGTAGAACTGTTTTTTTATGAAGTTTGAAAATGAAGGTTAAATGCTTTTTTTATTTATAACATAGCATACCTTATGCTTTAGAACAATTGATAATGAAAAAAGAAAAAATATTTATTTTTATCTGTTTAGTTTTGTTGTCTGCCTGTTCTTCTTCTTCTTTAGACGGCATTGTAATAGAGAAAGCGGCAGACGGTTATAAACTTTCCATTGACGGAAGAGAAACCTATATTAAAGGCGTAGGCGGCACATATCGGTTAGACATTGCCGCCCAGAGTGGTGCCAATGCCTTCAGAACCTGGGGAGGTAATGTGGAGGAGATAAAGAAAAACCTGGCATTGGCTTCAGAGCACAACATGTACGTAATGCAGGGAATAGGCATGACCAAAGACTCCATACGCTATTACGATGATGAATATAAGAACAAGATGCGCGAAGAAGTCCGCTTGTTGGCAGAAACGTTCAAGAATGATACGAGTTTGCTGGCTTGGGGTATTGGCAATGAAATTGAGTTGGGAAATGCCAATATAGCTGCCGCATGGAATTTTGTGGAAGAACTGGCACAGCTGATTAAGTCGATAGACAAGCGTCATCTGGTTTCGACAGTGATTTCCTACAATCCGTCGGCATTGGACTCTGTGGCAAAGTATGCTCCGTCTCTCGATTATGTGGGCATCAATGTATATGGTCCGATGGGAGAGGTGCAGGCTGTTGTTGACCGGTCGGACTACAAGGGTGCATTTATGATTACCGAGTGGGGACCGACCGGTTGGTGGGAAACAGCGTCAACCGAGTGGAAGGCACCCATAGAGCAAACCAGTGAAGAAAAACGGCAGGTATACGAAGAGCGTTATACGCAATATATTTCTGCCAATACCCGTTGCTTGGGCTCTTTTGTATTCTTGTGGGGACAAAAGAAGAACGTACGCCTACTTGGTTCAGTATGTTTGTAGAAGACACGGTGGATATGTTGCCTCTGAAAGGAGAAAAGACTCCTATGGTGGAGGCTATGCAAAGAGTGTGGACCGGCAAGGAATTGGATGAAACGGCTCCGATAGTTCGGGGCATGACTATCAATGGTAAAAGTGCCATTGATAATGTCCGTATCAAAGCAGGTACTTTATTTAAAGCGGAGGTTTCCGTCACAGATAAGGAGAATGATTCTTTGACTTATGTGTGGGAAGTACTGAAAGAGGCTACAGTCTTGGGTTTTGGAGGTTCTTATGAACCACGTCCGGAAAGAATGGGTGACGTGGCCGTGTCAGACAAGAATGTGTATGAGACTATGATTAAAGTTCCCGGGGAAATATCGTTTGTACGTATATATACTTGATAATACGGGTTTTGTCTCTACAGCAAATGTTCCATTTCAAGTAATAGATTAAAGATGAAAACAATGAAAATGCTCTCTGCTTGTTTATTGCTGCTTCCTTTTATATCTTGTACTCAAGTGCAGGATACAAAAAATGAACGCAGTCATCGAGCAGAAAATAGAAGCGCTGTTGTCCCGTATGACATTGGAAGAAAAAATTGGGCAGATGAACCAGATTTCTTCTTATGGTAACATAGAGGATATGAGCGGATTGATAAAGAAAGGTGAAGTCGGGTCTATCCTGAATGAAGTAGATCCGGTGCGTGTCAATGCCTTGCAGCGTGTGGCAATGGAGGAGTCCCGCTTGGGCATCCCCTTGCTGATGGCGCGTGATGTGATCCATGGTTTCAAGACCATATTTCCTATTCCCTTGGGACAAGCGGCATCTTTCAACCCGCAGGTGGCTAAGGATGGTGCACGGGTAGCGGCTGTGGAGGCTTCTGCCGTGGGTATCCGCTGGACATTTGCACCGATGATAGATGTGGCTCGCGATCCCCGTTGGGGGCGTATGGCCGAAGGATGTGGCGAAGATACTTATTTGACTTCAGTGATGGGTGTTGCTATGGTCGAAGGTTTCCAGGGAGATTCGCTGAACAGTCCGACTTCCATAGCCGCATGTCCTAAACATTTTGTAGGTTATGGTGCTGCCGAGGGCGGGCGTGATTATAATTCCACTTTCATTCCGGAGCGTCGTTTGAGGGATGTATACCTTCCTCCTTTTGAAGCTGTAGCCAAGGCAGGAGCAGCTACTTTCATGACTTCGTTCAATGACAATGATGGAGCACCGTCTACCGGAAACACTTTTATTTTGAAAGATGTGCTTCGTGGTGAATGGGGATTTGATGGAATAGTAGTGTCAGACTGGGCTTCGGTAGCCGAAATGATGGCACATGGCTTTGCTGCCGATTTTAAAGAGGCAGCAATGAAGGCGGTGAATGCCGGTGTGGATATGGAGATGGTCAGCTATACGTTTGTCAAGGAACTGCCGGAGTTGATAAAAGAAGGAAAAGTCAAGGAATCTGCTATAGATGATGCAGTGCGGAATATTCTGCGCGTCAAGTACCGTTTAGGATTGTTTGATAACCCTTATGTAGATGAGAAACGTATAGAGGAACTTTATGCTCCTTCTCATCTGGAGGCTGCCAAGAAAGCTGCTGTGGAATCGGCCATCTTGCTGAAGAACGAAAAGGAGACATTGCCTCTGCAATCTTCGGTAAAGACGGTTGCTGTGGTAGGTCCGATGGCAAATGCACCTTATGACCAATTGGGTACCTGGATATTTGATGGTGACAAGACAAAAACCGTGACACCGTTGAAGGCTATCAAGGAACTGGTGGGGGACAAAGTGCAGGTGATATACGAGCCCGGTCTGACTTATAGCCGTGACAAGAATATGGCAGGTGTTGCCAAAGCCGCTGCTGCCGCTGCACGTGCTGATGTTATTTTGGCGTTTGTAGGCGAAGAGGCTATTCTTTCAGGAGAGGCGCATTGTCTGGCCAACTTGAACCTGCAAGGTGCGCAAAGCGAACTGATTGCCGCTTTGGCGAAAACAGGAAAACCGGTGGTTACTGTCGTAATGGCAGGGCGTCCGTTGACCATAGGAAAGGAAGTCGAACTCTCGTCTGCTGTACTTTATTCGTTCCATCCCGGAACTATGGGAGGACCGGCATTGGCCGACTTGTTGTGGGGCAAGGCTGTGCCAAGTGGCAAGACTCCGGTGACGTTCCCGAAGATGGTAGGACAAATACCAGTTTATTATGCTCATAACAGTTCCGGACGTCCGGCTACGCGGAATGAGGTTTTGCTGAATGACATTCCGTTGGAAGCGGGGCAGACTTCGTTGGGATGTACCTCTTTCTATATGGATGCTGGTTTCGATCCGCTGTATCCTTTTGGCTACGGTCTGTCGTATACGACGTTCAAATATGATAATGTGAAACTCTCGTCAGCCAATCTGAAGAAGGAAGATGTGCTGACTGTGACTTTCGACCTTGAGAATACCGGAAAGTATGAAGGTACTGAGGTAGCCCAGCTTTACGTGCAGGACAAGTTCGCTTCGGTGACCCGTCCGGTGAGGGAGCTGAAACGCTTTGCTCGCATCACATTGAAGCCGGGCGAGAAGAAAAATGTATCGTTTGAACTTCCGATAAGTGAACTTGCTTTCTGGAATATAGATATGGTGAAGACGGTGGAAGTCGGAGACTTTGCTCTTTGGGTGGCACCGGATAGCCAAAGTGGAGAAGCAGTTTTCTTTAAGGTAGTAGATTGATTGTTGATTTAAGGTTAAAAAGAGAAGGGGCGGACTGTGACGGTTCGCCCCTTCTTACATTTAATAAATGCTTTTTTCTTTATAAGCTCTGTCTTCCGGTAAAGAAAGACACCGGCAAATCACTCATCACCTATCACTTTCTTATATCCATACACCGCATTGCTTCCCAGCTCTTCTTCGATACGAAGAAGTTGGTTGTATTTTGCCATACGGTCTGAACGGCTCAGTGAACCGGTCTTGATTTGTCCACTGTTGGTAGCTACGGCTATGTCTGCGATAGTTGAATCTTCCGTTTCACCGGAACGATGGGAAGTTACGGTAGTATATCCGTGGCGGTGTGCCATTTCGATGGCGTTCAGTGTTTCGGTCAACGAACCTATCTGGTTTACTTTAATCAATATGGAGTTGGCGCAACCTTTTTCGATACCCATTGCAAGGAAGTCCACATTGGTGACGAACAAATCGTCTCCTACCAACTGGCAACGGTTACCGATACGGTCGGTCAGTTTTTTCCAGCCGTCCCAGTCGTTTTCGCTCATGCCGTCTTCGATAGAGTCGATGGGATACTTGTTGATTAACTCTTCCAGATAGTCAATCTGTTCGTCGGCTGTACGCTTCTTTCCTTTTTCGCCTTCGAATTTAGTATAATCGTAGATGCCGTCATGGTAGAACTCGGAAGAAGCGCAGTCCATGGCAATCATTACATCTTTGCCCGGTTCGTATCCGGCAGCCTTGATGGCGGCAATGATGGAGTTCAAGGCATCTTCTGTACCCTCCAGATTAGGAGCAAAACCTCCTTCATCGCCTACTGCTGTGCTGAGGCCACGGTCTTTCAGGACTTTCTTCAGTGCATGGAACACTTCGGCACCCATACGCAGACCTTCGCGGAAGGAAGTGGCACCTACGGGGCGTATCATGAATTCCTGGAAAGCAATGGGAGCGTCACTGTGCGAACCGCCGTTGATGATGTTCATCATCGGTACGGGCATCACATAGGTATTTGTACCACCGATATATCGGTAGAGTGGGATGTCGAGGTAAGCGGCGGCAGCCTTGGCCACGGCAAGAGATACGCCGAGGATGGCATTGGCACCCAGATTGGCTTTCGTTTTGGTTCCGTCCAGTGCAAGCATGGCATGGTCGATACCCATCTGGTCGAGGGCGGACATACCGATGAGCTTGGGAGCAATGATATTATTGATATTGTTCACGGCTTTCAGGACACCTTTGCCTCCGTAACGTTTTTTGTCACCGTCACGCAGTTCCAATGCTTCGTGTTCTCCCGTGGATGCTCCTGACGGGACAGATGCACGGCCTATGAAGCCGGATTCCAAGGTTACGTCTACTTCTACAGTTGGGTTACCTCTTGAATCGAGGATTTCACGTCCGATAATCTTCTCTATTTTCATATTCAGTCAATTTTAATTATAAACTATCTTACTAACAATTGAAAATAGGGAATTGTTTTTCGTTTTTAATCCTTTATTGTAATGCTGAGAAGTGCAGTCAGGTCCATGGTTTGGGAAGTATTGGCGATGGTTCCCCGTATGTCAAGTAGATTAAGGCGTATACCTCTTATGTGAGAGTCGCTTAGGTCGATACCTCTTAGGGGGCTTTTGTCCCTCTAAGGTAGGAGGAATGATGCGTACGGGAGGCATGACAAAAGGTTTACTGGGTTTCATAGGGGGTGTTTGGAGTTATATACAGCGTCCGAAGGTACCGCCGGCGAAAGCAGCAAGGACTCCTAATGTGATGCTTAACAAGGTATATAAGGCAAACATTCCGTAGAATCCTTGCTTTATCAGAATCAGTCCGTCATTGCTGAAAGTGGAGAAGGTGGTGAATCCTCCGCACAGACCTGTAGTCAGCAACAGCCGTATTTCGGTAGAAAGGTTGAAACGGGCGGATAAGGTATAAAATAGCCCGATGAGGAAACTTCCGAGGATATTGACTGTGAACGTAGCCCATGGGAAAGAGTAGGGGACGATGCGCTCGTGGAGCATCATCTGTACGCAGTAGCGCAGTACGCTGCCGGTACCGCCGCCAAGGAATATAGCTATCAGTATTTTGTCCATAGGATGTATAGGTATGATTTTTGATTGCAAAGGTAATCACTTTTTGTATGCCAGGCTATATGCTAAAGTCTGTCTTTTGTATCTATGGCACCGAAATTTGTTGTTCGCGTTCTATATCTTGCATCTTGAAATATGGGTGGGCTGGAGGCAACCCGGAAAATTCAGGAGTTCAATGGTGTTATTTCGGTTGTAGCGCTTACGGCTAATGTTTTTGTTCAAGGGAAACAGGCTTTCATGCAAACGTTTGCCGATAAATCATCATAATTTTAATTTAATTGCGTCAGAGCGTATTTCTTTCCTGCTTATATTTGCATCTGGAACATAATTTTATAAATATAGCATGAGAAACATGAAAGTAATCTGTACAAAATTAGCCTGCTTCCTGCTTGTTTTGTTGGTGAGCGGCGTAGCAATGGCAGAGAGTATTACCTCTCCCAACGGACAACTTCAATTGAATTTTCGGTAAATGCGCAAGGCGAACCTGTTTACGAACTTTCTTATAAAGGAAAGCCGGTGATTAACCCTTCTAAATTAGGACTCGAACTGAAGAACGACCCCGGTCTGATGAATGGCTTTACGCTGGCGGATGCAAAGACTTCCACTTTCGACGAGACTTGGGAACCGGTATGGGGTGAAGTAAAGCAAATCCGTAACCACTACAATGAGCTGGCTGTGACGCTCAACCAAAAGGCGCAGGATAGGAACATCATTATCCGCTTCCGTTTGTTCGACGATGGTATGGGCTTCCGCTATGAATTCCCTTTGCAGAAGAATCTGAACTATTTCGTGATTAAGGAGGAGCGTACTCAGTTTGCCATGACTGGCGACCACACAGCCTTCTGGATTCCGGGCGACTACGATACGCAGGAATATGATTACGCAGAATCCAAACTTTCTGAAATTCGCGGGTTGATGAAAGGGGCCATTACGCCTAACTCTTCACAAACCCCGTTTTCGCCCACCGGTGTTCAGACTTCTTTGCAGATGAAGACTGCTGATGGCTTGTACATCAACTTGCACGAAGCTGCTTTGGTGGATTACTCTTGCATGCACTTGAACCTGGATGATAAGAATTTTGTTTTTGAATCTTGGCTTACTCCCGATGCAGTAGGCGATAAAGGTTATCTGCAAGCTCCCTGCACGTCACCGTGGCGTACGGTTATCGTAAGCGACGATGCTCGTGACATCCTTGCCTCTAAAATCACGCTGAACTTGAACGAACCTTGTGCTTACGAGGACGTTTCCTGGATTAAGCCCGTGAAATACGTAGGTGTATGGTGGGAAATGATTGCAGGTAAGAGCACCTGGGCATATACAGACGACCTTCCCTCCATCAAACTGGGTGAAGTGGACTACTCCAAAATGAAGCCCAATGGCCGTCACGGTGCCACTAACGAAAATGTAAAAAAGTACATCGACTTCGCAGCCGAGCACGGTCTGGACCAAGTATTGGTAGAAGGCTGGAATGAAGGCTGGGAAGACTGGTTTGGCAAATCCAAGGATTATGTATTCGACTTCGTAACTCCTTATCCCGATTTCGACGTGAAGATGCTGAATGAATATGCCAAGAGCAAAGGCGTGAAGTTGATGATGCATCATGAGACATCCGGTTCGGTGCGCAACTACGAACGTCACATGGACAAGGCCTATCAGTTTATGGTGGATAATGGCTACAATGCCGTGAAGAGCGGATATGTAGGTAATATGATTCCCCGTGGTGAACATCATTATGGACAATGGCTGAACAACCACTACCTCTATGCCGTGAAGAAGGCAGCCGACTACAAAATTTGTGTAAATGCGCACGAAGCTGTACGCCCTACCGGTTTGTGCCGTACTTATCCTAACTTGATTGGCAACGAATCTGCACGAGGAACTGAATATGAGGCATTCGGCGGCAGCAAACCGTTCCATACCACATTGCTTCCATTCAACCGCTTGATTGGTGGTCCGATGGATTATACACCGGGTATCTTCGATACCAAACTTGACTTTATGGGCGATTTGCCCCACGGACAAGTGCAGACTACACTTGCCAAGCAACTCGCTCTGTATGTAACTTTATACAGCCCGTTGCAGATGGCTGCCGACTTGGTTGAGAACTACGAAAAGCACATGGATGCTTTCCAATTCATCAAGGATGTGGCAGTAGACTGGGACGACAGCAAGTACATTGAAGCAGAACCGGGTGATTACATTACCGTGGCCCGTAAGGCAAAAGGAACCGGCAACTGGTTTGTTGGAGGTATTACAGACGAGAATGCACGTACAGCCAACTTTATGCTCGACTTCCTTGAACCGGGCAAGCAATACGTAGCCACTCTCTATGCCGACGGTAAAGATGCTGATTACAAGGAGAATCCTACTTCTTATCAGATAAAGAAGGGTATCGTAACCAGCAAGACCAAAATGTCCGTGAAGGAAGCGCGTAGCGGTGGTTTTGCATTGAGCTTGATTGAAGCAACTCCGGCTGACAAGAAAGCTGTGAAGAAGTGGAGATAATTTAGGGTAGAAAGAGTTTTTATTAGGCATTAGTGAGGCCCCGCAGAAGTCCAATCTTTGCGGGGCTTTTTTTTGTGTTAGGGTAAGCTCATTCTTATACCGTAAAATAGCATCAAGACCCGAGTTTTTGGTAAGTCCGTTCTTTGGGGAAACCTTTATTTTTGCACTCAGATAACAGATTGCATAATCATTAAAAATCAGAGATATGAATACGGATAAGAAATCAGTCGTCGGAGGCTTTAAAGCGTATGGGAATTTGCCGTGATGAGCGGTGCTATCACATCTTCCGGCCTACTCTCGTTGGCATCCTGCGAAACAAAGAGGAGTAAGCGTATCATCTTTTATTTTACCGGAACGGGTAACAGTCTTTACATCGCCCGTCAATTAGCTGGAGAGAACGCAGAATTGTTGAGTATCCCTCAGATGGTGAAACGGGGAAGTATGAATTTGAGGCAGATGAAATCGGCATCGTTTATCCCATCTACGGTCATATGCCTCCCTATATGGTACGGCAGTTCATTCAGAAAGCAAAACTGAAGGCAGAATACAAGTTTGCTGTCCTCACCTATGGTGCAAGGAAGTGCGATGCGGTAGAGATTTGGGACCGTATATCCCGTAAAGCCGACAATGCGTTTGACTATATCAACACTATCATCATGGTGGATAACTGGCTACCCAACTTCGACATGAACGAGCAACTCAAGATAGACAAGCACATCCCCGAGAACTTGCAGAAGATAACGGCAGATATCAACAGTCGGCAGCATTGGCACGAACCGGTGACGGAGGAGGAACGGCAACAGCACCAAGGTTTTATGCAGCGGAGTGGACTCGACCCCGAGGTGGGCTTCCTGATGAAAAGTGAGAAGTTCTTTACCGTGACCGATGTTTGTATTGACTGTGGCATTTGTACCTACGTTTGTCCGCGCGGCAACTATGAGTTGACGTCGAGAGGAGTGAAGACGTCCGGTGACTGCGAGTTCTGTTTTGCTTGCATACAGAATTGTCCGCAGAAGGCTATTCAGTTCATAAAGCAGGAAGATGGCTCTTTTCCTGACGGAACGGAGAAGAACCCCAATGCCCGCTATCGTAATGAGCATATTTCGCTAATAGATCTGAAACGGGCAAACAATCAAAACTATAATCATTAACTTCTGTATTCTGTCGGATTTACACCCAGATGTTGTTGTACGTAACGGCTAAAATAAGCAGGAGAGGAAAAACCGAACATATCGGAAATACGGACGAACGTTAGTGATTTGTCGCGCAGCAAACGCGAGATGTCGAGTGTGGTATAGCGGTTTATCCAGTAGTTTGCTGTATAACCGCTTACTTTCTTGGAAACTTCCGAAAGATATTTGGAAGTGACACATAGGCAGTCGGCATAATAGGTCACTTCACGATGCTCGCGGAAAGTTCCGTTTTCCAGCATGTTGAGGAAACGGTTCATGATGGAAGCATTTTGTACAGAGATATTGTTCTCGCCATATAGATGGGAGTGGAAATCGAAGAAGTCGAGTATCAACATCTGTGTGGAGGCGATAAGCATATCGCGATGGAAATGATGGTCTGTATTCCGGAGTCTGTATTCCACTTGTTCAAAATCCCGGAGACATAGCTCTTGCTGTTCGGTAGTCAGGGACATGATAGGATTGAGAAATAGGGAAAGTTGCCCTTTCATGCCGTAGTTGTTCTGCGGTGTACTCAGCACCACAAAGCCCGATGCGATATAGATGACCTTTACACGAAAATCTTCTGAAGGTTGAATTTTCTCTACCAGTTTTCCTTTGCGGACAATCATCAGATCGCCGGCACGTAACTCGCGCTCCTCTCCATTGTACTTCAACCGGCAGATTCCTGACAGACAGAGGGCATGTGCAAGATAGCCACTGTATGCGTCCGTCCCCAGACCTTGAATAGTATCGGCTATTATAATATTTGCGGTTTCTCCCATTATACAGTTGTTTGGTTTCAATCACAAAAGTATATGTTTCCAATAATATAAACTTCTATATGGGGCAAGTTTTATTCATTTCAAATCTGCCTGAATTTCGCAAATTCTTCATACCTTTGCATCCATTAATTTTAGAAACCAATAATAAAACAGAACTTATGGGAGGTTTTTTCGGAACAGTCGCCAAGGCAACAAGTTGTGTGGCGGATTTGTTTTACGGCACGGATTATAATTCACATTTAGGGACAAAACGTGGTGGGTTGGCTACATACGATGCAGAAACGGCGCAGTTTACCCGTTCCATCCACAATCTGGAAAGCACCTATTTCCGCACGAAGTTTGAAGATGAATTGGACAAGTTCAAGGGAAATTCCGGAATAGGAATCATCAGCGACACAGACCCTCAACCCCTTATCCTCAACTCCCACCTTGGCCGCTTTGCCCTTGTAACGGTAGCCAAAATCGTGAATCTGCAAGAACTGGAAGCAGAACTGTTGGCTCAGAACATGCACTTCGCCGAACTTAGTTCGGGCAAGACCAATCAGACGGAACTTATCGCCCTCCTCATTATACAAGGAAAGACATTTGTCGAAGGAATTGAAAATGTGTATAAGCATATCAAAGGTTCCTGCTCCATGCTGCTTCTTACAGAGGATGGTATCATCGCTGCTCGTGACCGGTGGGGACGTACTCCGATTGTTATCGGAAAAAAGGATGGGGCGTATGCAGCGACAAGCGAGTCGAGCAGCTTCCCGAATCTCGGTTATGAGATAGACCGTTATTTGGGACCCGGAGAAATTGTTCGCCTGCGTGCCGATGGGGTGGAACAGATGCGCAAGCCTGATGAGGGAATGCAGATTTGTTCCTTCCTATGGGTATATTACGGTTTCCCCACTTCCTGCTACGAAGGTAAGAATGTGGAGGAAGTGCGTTTTGCCTCCGGTTTCAAGATGGCACAGACAGATAAGTCAGAGGTGGATTGTGCCTGCGGCATTCCTGATTCGGGTGTAGGTATGGCGCTTGGGTATGCCGAAGGTAAAGGAGTTCCTTATCATCGTGCCATTTCCAAATATACTCCGACTTGGCCTCGTAGTTTTACTCCCAGCAAGCAAGAATTGCGTTCGCTGGTGGCAAAGATGAAGCTGATTCCCAATCGTGCCATGCTCGAGGGCAAGCGCTTGCTGTTCTGTGATGATTCTATTGTCCGGGGTACCCAGTTGCACGACAATGTGAAGGTGCTGTATGAGTATGGTGCCAAGGAGGTGCATATCCGGATTGCTTGTCCTCCATTGATATATAGCTGCCCGTTTGTAGGATTCACGGCTTCCAAAAGGCGACATGGAGCTGATTACCCGTCGTGTCATCAAGGAGCTGGAGGGTGATGAGAATAAGAATCTCGATAAGTATGCCACTACCGGTTCACCCGAATATGAAAGATGGTGGACGTTATCCGTGAGCG
>ENA-OQBL01000414-OQBL01000414.1-human-gut-metagenome-genome-assembly--contig:-NODE-414-length-22735-cov-7.265747_pt1 | contig 22735 bp, 30 predicted proteins | sample MGYA00242747_ERZ504553 | MGnify/ENA primary metagenome ERZ504553 (study PRJEB26092, sample SAMD00036240) | human gut metagenome | host: Homo sapiens | study: EMG produced TPA metagenomics assembly of...
CTTTATTTCTGCCGGCACTCAGAACAGCCTGTATCAGATTTTCATTTATCTGTTCTTCTAAATATTCTCTTAAACTTTTTCATTGCTCTTTCTGTCTGTTAATGTTATATAATCTGTTGTAACTGTCCGGTGTACCGGCAAACCGATTTCCCGAGCAATTACAATCTGTTTTAAAAGTATCTCCTGCAGCGATATCTGCGGCATCTTCTTCTGGATATTTCCTGACAAAGCATTACCTGTATCAGTTCATCCAGAAAATCCTCCCTGATAGCCTGAGTGCTTATTTCCGGTTCCATACTCTCCCTGATCTTGCAGCTTAAATGATAAATCATATATTTATCCGGATATTCATCATAAAGGCGGCTTCCCTCATAATCCATGAGATCACATTCCTCTTCTATTTTCTCCTGAATATGCTGTACAGTCCCCGGATAATAGGATTTCATCAGGTTAAATTCTTTATCCTGCATCCGTTCTCCTTCATACAGAAGAGGATTTGCATATGTGGTATAAAACGGAAAATATTCTTTCAGATACATCGTACGATCCTGCATTCTTTTCGATTGTCTATTTCAGTATATGCAAAGTTCTGCAGACTGTGCCGAAATACAGTTCACGTGCCGCTTTATTTCATCTGCTTCTTGCAGATTACAATTCCTGGATCATTCTTACAGTTAATTTGACACTGTGTTCAATTGCCGCCATCTCAAACTCAGCGTAATCCATGTGAGCACTTCCGTCTGCCTTATCAGAGATTGCTCTTACTACAAGGAATGGAATATGGTTCAGATAAGCAGCCTGACCGATAGCAGCACCTTCCATCTCTACTGCAAATCCGCCAAATTCTGAAATGATGGCATCTTTAACGCTCTTATCTGAGATAAACTGATCTCCGGAACAGATTCTTCCTTCAAATACACTGATCTCAGGATTTACTTCTTTACATACTTTTGCAGCCAGTTTACGAAGTTTTTCATCAGCAGGGAAGGAAAATTCATCCATCTGCGGAATCTGACCTTTCTTATATCCGAAGCCGATTGCATCCATATCATGATGCAAAACATCTGTGGAAAGAACAATATCCCCAATATTTACATCATTATTCAGACTTCCTGCAATTCCTGTATTGATCACCGCTTCCACACCAAATACATCTGCAAGGATCTGTGTGCACATACCTGCGTTTACTTTTCCGATTCCTGAGCGTACAACAACTACTTTCTTTCCTTCCAGAGTTCCCTCATAGAAATCCATACGGGCTCTGGATGTAATTGTGACATCCTGCATTTTTTCCTTGATTTTTGCAACTTCCTGTTCCATTGCTCCGATAATTCCGATACATTTCATTATTAAAACACCTCTTCTTTGTATATTGTAATTTTTCATTTTCATAGTATCAGGTTCAGATGTGTAAACAGTGACAAATGTTCCTGATATCTCTTTATTATAGCAAAACTTTATTTATATGGAAACTTTTTTTATCCTCTGTTATAATACAATTGCTATTTTATGTTACTGTTCACATATCACTATTCCGCGAGGTGTTTTGGCATGAATATGCCAAAATCCCGAGACATACAAGCCAAAATTCCATTGCCGCAGGCAATCTGGAATGAATTTTGGCTACGTTACTGAGAACGAAGTAAACAGTAACGTAGTGGTATATGAACAGCAGCATTTATAGTTACATTTTTTCACACAGGAGGAAACATATCATGACGTATAAAACAAAAGGTGTCTGCGCCAGCCATATTGAATTTGAAGTAGATGACAATAAGAAAGTCCACAATGTCCGTTTCATCGGCGGATGCAGCGGAAATACCCAGGGTGTAGCCAGTCTTGTAGAGGGAATGGATGCAGAGGAAGTGATCAGCAGATTAAAAGGAATCAAATGCGGATTTAAGAATACCTCATGTCCGGATCAGCTTTCCACTGCACTGGAGGAAGTTCTGAACAAATAAACAACTGTGGAAATACTGAACAGTTACGCAGGTGACCATATAAAATATCCCACGAAAACTATAGCAAGCCTCTTAAATAATGTAAATTGAATCAATATATTATTTACAAAGATTGCTATAGATAAAGTTTCGTGGGATATTTTTTTAATTTACATATCTGTCCTGTCCCATTTATCACACAGGGACTGAACATCTCTTGAAAATCTTTCCAGATCTTTATTCGGCGTTCCTTCAATTTTTCCTGATAACCGTAATAAGCCTGTAACCAAGTGCCAGAAGTTTCTCGAAGGCTCTGGCTGCTCTTGTTGCCTTCGGTGATGCAGATGCTTTCTGGATTTTCACACCCTTTGCCTCATACAGACATACATCGTCTGCCAGATCATAAACCGTACCGCTGAACGGAGCCATTGTATCATACCCCAGTTCATCTGTCAGACGTTTTGCAAAAATCTCTGTAACTGTATCATCTCCATGAGTAACAAAGACTTTCTGCGGTTTCTCCTCAAATGCCTTCGCCCAGTCTAAAAGGCCATTCACATCCGCATGACCGCTGATTCCCGGCATCTGGCAGATATGCGCTGCCACATGAACAGGTTCACCAAACAGTTTCACATCTGCAGCCCCCTCGATCAGTGCTCTTCCAAGAGTACCGACCGCCTGATATCCTACAAAAAGAATCGTATTCTTCTCATTCCACAGATTATGTTTCAGATGGTGCTTGATACGGCCTGCATCACACATACCACTGGCTGAAATGATTACCTTGGGCTCCTCATCATAATTGATCGACTTCGAATCATCACTGGTGACGGAAATCTTCAATCCAGGGAAACTGATTGGATTAATTCCCTTTTGGATCAGTTCCATCGCTTCTTCATCAAAACAGTCATACTGATGCTCCGAGAAAATCGTGGTAGCTTCATTTGCAAGAGGACTGTCCACATATACTTTAAATCCGTCATGTCCATACACCAGTCCGTCTGCCTTGATCTGTCTGATAAAGTACAGCATTTCCTGCGTACGTCCCACTGCAAAAGAAGGAATCACAAGATTTCCTCCTCTGTCAAAGGTTTCCTGGATGATTTCCGACAACAGTTTCACATAATCAGGCTTTTCTCCATGACTGCGGTCACCGTAAGTGGATTCCATAACTATATAATCTGCATGGTGCAGATACTCAGGATCCTTAATCAAGGGCTGGCAGGTATTTCCAATATCTCCGGAGAATACAATCTTTTTCTCTGTATCCTCCTCCCTGATCGTCAGCTCAATACTTGCAGAGCCCAGTAAATGGCCTGCATCAATAAACCGGGCTGAGATTCCCTCTGCAGGAGTGATCGCCTTATTGTACGGGCATCCCACAAAGTTTCTGATCACTCCCATGGCATCTTCCATTGTATAAGCCGGAACAAATTCCGGTTTGCCCTGTCGTCTGCCTTTACGGTTTCTCCATTCTGCTTCAAACATCTGAATATGCGCACTGTCTCTGAGCATAATATCGCATAAATGGCTGGTGGCATCTGTGGCATATACCGGTCCCCTGAACCCCTTTGCATAAATAGCCGGAAGATTACCTGAGTGATCTATATGTGCATGTGTCAGAAGAACAAATTCTATCTCTCCCAAAGCCACTGGTATTTCTGCATTTTCATAATAATCCGGTCCCTGCTCCATTCCGCAGTCTACAAGAAACTTGTGACCTGCTGCCTCCAGATAATAACAGGATCCCGTAACCTCATGAGTTGCCCCGATAAATGTAATCTTCATATAAAAACCTCCCTTCAGATTTTGATGTACTCTCGGAATCTTTTTGTACTTGATTTTATGAGAAGATTTTTTGTCAGATGTGCCCGAATTTTTGAGGCGTACGCGGTGCGTACGTTGATAAAATTCGGGTGCATCTGGCGAAAAATCAGCCATAAAAGCAAGTGCAATAAAGACTCCGAGAGTACATTTTTGATATCCCCAATTGTTTTGCTGCATTTTGCCTGTTTAACCCGGCAGCTTTTTACTGCTTTTATGATCCTTCTATATTGTATTAATTATACACTACAATGAAACAAATTAACAATATCTTTCTGAAAATAAAAAGCAGAAACAGCTTTTTTTCGACTGTTCCTGCCTTTCTTTGCATCTGCCACGTAAGAATTTTAAAAATTTGCCGATATTTTAATGATTCTCTGTCGGTCAGTGCATAAATATATAACGTTTTGTTCCGAGCCTTTGATCCGCACACTTATCCGAAGAATAAAATGCCGGATTTCTGCTTCGCAAACTTTCATTACATATACTATGCGAATCAAATCGGCAAATATCACACAAAAAAATTAAAATTTTTTTTCATTTTTTTTTCCAAAAAGCGGATGTCTTCTGATATGTTCTGCGTATTTTTATCCGGATATCGATAGTCAGCTATAGCAGTCATTCCCACCAGCGCAGTCAACATAACTACTGCCACTGCGGCAGCTGCAGATTTCAGGATTCTGTGAGTCCTGTTCCCGTCATACTCAAGACTTTCAAGTTTTTCCTTTGCCGCCCCGGTGCTTCCTGTCTTTTCAGCCCTGGCTGCTTCATTGAAATCCCCTGTTTCTCTCAGTCGGGTGATCAGCCGATCATACCCCGCCCGGATCTTCTCCTCGGATTCTTCCGGAAATTCATCCCATGAGGTTTTGCCTGCTACGTTCAGCAATGCGGATTCAAGTATTTTGGTTTCCGCATCATACTGCTCTTGAAGTATTTTGTCTATCTGCTGAATTTTTTGTCTGTATATCTGTTTTGTTCTTCATAATATTTAACTTTCCTTGACAATTTCTCCCCCTGGGTTCATATTAAATAGTAACGTATAGCAATTCCATAAAATAATGAATCCGGACATTTTCGCAGGATTTCACATATTCCCTGCAGTCTTTTATAGAATTGTTGTAACTATTCAGAATAAAACAGGAGGAATCTCTATGAAACATATTGTGCTCACCGGCGGCGGCACAGCCGGACATGTGACTCCGAATATTGCTCTGATCCCACGCCTTAAGGAGCTTGGATACGAAATTTCCTATATCGGATCCTACGATGGAATCGAAAAAAAGCTTATTGAAGAAATGAATATTCCTTATTACGGAATCTCATCCGGAAAGCTGAGACGTTATTTTGATCTGAAAAACTTCACAGATCCATTTCGTGTACTGAAAGGATTCGGTGAGGCCAAAAAATTATTGAAACAATTAAAACCAGATGTGGTTTTCTCCAAGGGTGGCTTCGTGACTGTCCCGGTTGTAATCGCTGCCGGTCGACGTAAAATTCCTACCATCATTCATGAATCAGATATGACTCCCGGACTTGCAAATAAGATCTGCATTCCATCTGCAACAAAAGTATGCTGTAACTTCCCTGAGACTGTAAAAAGTCTTCCTGCTGACAAAGCAGTACTTACAGGTACTCCTATCCGTCAGGAATTATTAAACGGAAGTAAAGAGGCAGCCCGCGAATTCTGTGGTTTCACAGATGACAAACCGGTTCTTATGGTGATCGGCGGAAGTCTTGGTGCTGCATCTGTCAATGAAAATATCCGAAAAATCCTTCCGGAACTTTTAAAAGAGTTTCAGGTTATCCACCTGTGTGGTAAGGGAAAAATGGATGAAAGTCTCAAAGACACAAAAGGATATGTACAGTATGAATATATTAAACAGGAGCTTGCCGATCTGTTTGCTCTGTCTGATATCGTTATCTCCCGCGCAGGTGCCAATGCAATCTGTGAACTGAATGCTTTAAAAAAACCAAATCTTCTGATCCCGCTTTCTGCAAATGCCAGCCGCGGTGACCAGATCCTCAATGCACGTTCATTTGAACGTCAGGGATTCAGCATGGTACTTGAGGAAGAAGAGATTACAGAAAGCACACTTTTAAACGCAATCCGCGAACTGTACCAGAACAGAGAGTCCTATGTTCATGCCATGTCAGAAAGCAGTCATATGAATTCTATTGAAAAAATCACCGGGCTGATCGAAGACTGCGTAAATAAACAGTAATCACCGGGTTATTTTCTTATATTCCCTGGCAAGCCAGCGTCTCGTCCTCATGACTCTGTTATTCACATTATTTTCTGTGATATGATAATGTCTGGCAACGAGACGCGTTGGTATGTCATATAACGTTACACTGACATAGATTTCATAATTTGTCCTGTTCTTTTCTCTCAGTTTTTCAAATATCGACTGCAGGTATCCTGCTGCCTCCAGATTCAGAACAATCTCATCTACACGATTACCTTTTCTTACCCGCATATCTGTCATTTCCAGAATCGCATCTGAGTTCGCATATTCATATTTCCTGAAGGCCTTTTTGCGATGATCGGATGCCTTATGGTAGCTGATTCTGACAATCAGATTCTCCAGTTTCTTTTCATCTGAAAAATCCACACTCCGGCCCATATGAAACAAAGTCTCAAATACATCCTGACAGACATCTTCTGCTTCGTCTTCATCGCCAAGGATAAATTTTCCAATATTGAACGCCCGAGAGCGGTATTTCCTGTAGATACTTACAAAATCTATATTCTCCATCTTTTGCAATGTGCTGTATCAGAATATCAGGACAGCTGCTCCTTTACTTTTAACAGGATTTCTTCTTTATCTGCATCACTGAGTTCACCCGGGTGCCATGTGATTCCCACCTGATCTCCTTTATATCTCGGAATCAGATGCATATGAAAATGAAATACTGTCTGCCCTGCACACTCGCCATTATTCTGTACAATATTAAATCCGTCACATTTCAGTGCTGCTGTCATTGCTGTCGCCATTTTCTTTGCAAGAATCATTGCCTTTGCAGCCATTTCATCCGATAATTCATAAATATTGGCAGCATGCGATTTCGGAAGGATCAGCGCATGTCCCTTACTCGCCGGGCCCAGGTCAAGAATTACCCTGAAATTCTCATCCTCATAAAGTGTTGCAGCAGGAATCTCTCCATTAGCGATTTTACAAAAAATACAATTTTCCATCTTTAAATCCTTCTTTCTTAAAATTCAAGATTTTGATTTGCAATAATCAGTAATACTTGTCGTTTTATTGCGAATTTTTCAGGACGAAATCAGTTGCGGCTGAAAGTTCACAATGATACACTTTTCCTGAGGTGATAATATGCAGATTGAAATAACAAAACAATCAGAAAAAGATTTTCGTTTTCTTTTATCCAGACTTTCACATGAAATCCGTAATCCGGTCACGCTGATCAACAGTGAACTTCAGTTGATGGCTTCCTCTCACCCGGAACTGTGCAGTTACAGACAATGGGACAGTCTTATGGATAACCTTGAATATGTAAAAGAACTGCTGAAAGAACTCTCTGACTTCAGCCATGCGCAGACAGTTACTCTTGTTCCCGTAAATCCCGCGGAATTTCTGACCACTGTTTTATCCTGTCAGAAAAACACTCTGGACTATCTGGGAATCCGGCTGGAAATACATGTGGAACATACTTCTTCACCTGTTTTTCTTGACCGGATAAAAATGCGTCAGGTCATATTTAACCTGATCAAAAATTCCTGTGAAGCCATCGATCAGCCAGGCGGAAAGATTATTGTAAATCTCACCCCTGCAGATTCCGGCATCTGCATCTGTATTAAAGATAACGGATGTGGTATGACGCATAAGCAGACTGAGAATATCTTTCATCCCTTCATTACATATAAACCGGAAGGAACCGGTCTCGGGCTTGCAGTAACAGCAGAAATCATCTCTGCACACCATGGTCAGATCAGGGTTTCCAGCACTCCCGGTCAGGGTTCTGCCTTTTATATTTATCTGCCGGCATCCCCTGAATAAAGGTCGGTTATCCTGCACGCTGCGAAGGGTGATAAAGCAGAACTGCAAGCAGGAATCCACAGATAAGACCGCCTACATGTGCCGCATTGTCCACCCCTTCGCTTGTAAAACCAAAATAAAGCGAAAAAGCAGCCATGATCACTACCTGTCTGGCAGAAAGATCTTCAATATGACCTCTGCCCCTGATCACAGCATAGATCATTGCACCCATCACAGCAAACACTGCACCGGATGCACCTGCCGAAACTGCAAAATCCACACTGTCCAGTTCCAGGAACAGACACAGCAGATTTCCACCCATTCCTCCCAGAAGATAGATCAGCAGATATTTCAGTTTTCCAACTGTACGCTCCAGTCTGCCTCCAAGCACAAACAGTACCAGCATGTTATTTCCAAGATGCTGCGGTCCAAAATGAAGGAACATACTTGTAAAGATCCTATAGTATTCTCCCTGCATAATGGCGGGAGTATATGCCGCTCCGCACTGAAGCATATGCATGGTATCCTCTGATCCTCCGGTAAATTCCACTGCAGTAAAAACAAGAATATTCGCCAGAATGAGAAGCACTGTAACCGGTGCCTTTTTCAGTTCTTCCAAGTTTTACCTCTTTTCTGTTTCTTTATCTCAAAAACAATGTACCATTACTAATTGTAGCAGACCTCCTGTATTTTGTAAAAACATTTATTCCAGAAATATATATCTTGCCTGTGCAAAATCCACTTCATCTTCCGGTTCAAGCTGATATTCCTCATCCGGACGAAGTAATCTTCCATTTACAGACGTTCCGTTTCTGGAATTCATATCACTAAGGAAATAGTTTTCTTCTTTTTTTCGTATTTTTGCATGGATACGGCTTACGGTAGGCAGGCTGACCACCGCATCACAGGCAGTTTCCAGCTTTCCGATCACAGTCAGATCTTCATTGAGATAAATGGTCGCCAGTTCTCCCGGTTCTTTGCTCACCAGACTTGCAGGTCCGCTTACTGTTCCGGCAGATAGTACTACTGTTTCACCATAGTCCATATGTATCCGGGATGATTTGGAAGTTTTTTGTCCACAGTCTGACATTTTCTGCCCATTCACCGGCTGACTCTGATTTGTTTGCTGATTTCTCTCCACTGTCTGGGACAGGTTTTCATATAATCTGTCCTCCCATTTCTGCCCTGACACTTTTCCTTCTGCTTCTTTCCATCCTGATCTTTTCCCTGATGTTTTCTTTTCTGTTTTATTCCATGATGGCATATTTCTTATTTTTTCTATGTGTCTCACTGTTTCTCCTGATGCATACGCCTGTTCCGGGAGATGCAAAACTTTTTTTGTCTTTATAATACGCAGGCCCAGCATGATACCCGCTATAGCTATAACAATTACACCAAGTATGGTTTCCATTTCCACATGTGGCAGATATCCCTTCAGGATAGCAGCTGCCAGTCCACAGATCAGAACAGCAGCCGGCACAATAACACCGACCGGGTTCAGTCGGCCGGGTTCTTTTGAATCTTCTCCTTCTCTTACAAATTCATTCCGGTTTTCATTATCTTCCGGGAAAGTCTCTTCTTCTGCAAACTCCATCTCCTGCTCTGTCTTTTTTGCATTTATTTTTTCTTTCTTCTCCCCATTTACATCTGAACTCTGAGTTTTATATAATTCTTCTTTAATATGCTCCAGATGAAAACTGTCTTCCATTGCTCTTTTATATACTCCATATCCAAGGATTACCGCATCCTGATCCTGATGGTCTATTTTCGGCAGAATATATTCTGTCAGAAGCTGAAACTGTTCTTTAATATCCTTCTCATATCCGGGCATCATACAGAAATAAATCTGTCTTTTTTCAATATCTGTATAAATATATTCCGGCGACATTATAAACTGTCCGGGATTGATCAGATATTCCGCCGCATCTTCCATAGCCTTTACAAAACCACCGAAAATAAGCCTGAGATCTTCAACTCCCATCTTCTTTTCTTCATACAGCACATTCACCGCCTGTTTCGAAGTAATATCAAAATAGATAAGAAATCTGCCATCCATCCCCTGTATCCTGCACTTCAGAAGAGAGGGAATCACATTTCCCGCAAGCATCCTTACCTGATAGGAATCTGTATTGATCTCATTCTCACCATAGACAATGAGATAATTATGATTCATATCCCTCTTATATTCTGTCCGCATACTATTCTATTCCCCCATTTCTCTCAGTACCGCCTGCGCCGCCCGCAGTCTGCGGATATGTTTCACCGGATTTATCACTGCGGATTTCCCTTCTGTCCTCAAATGCCAGCTCAGATTGCCATACGACGAGATCGTGTCCAGGTCATAGGTTACCTGCACTTCTTTTCCCACATTTGTCTGGGTACCTAAATTCTCCGCCCCGAAAAAGCCAATACTCCCCAGCTCCTCACTGCGCATCCTTGCAGTATCATATATTTCTCCGTTTTTCTTAATCCCTTCCATGCTCCCGCTTACTGCCGATTCATAAGCTGCCGCTGTCAGCCATGCCCTGTTATGTACAAAAAAGCTCAGATAGATAAGTCCCATCAACACCAGCAGGATCAACGGCATGACACAGGCAGTCTCGATTGTAAAACTTCCCTTACGAATTATACTGTATTCATTTGTTATACAAAAATTATCTTTCATATCAAAAATCCTCCCAGATATCCTGCCAGCAGAAATGGCACAAACGGTATTTCCGTACTTCCCTTTCTGCAAAATCCCATCATCATGATGCCGGACCATACTGCACTGCAGATCATTCCCATAAAAAGTGTTGAAAAAAATTCTTCCGGGTACAGCACTGTCCCCAGTGCCATAAGCAGCCAGCCATCGCCCATTCCCACAGCACCTTCTGTAAGGATGCTGATCAGCACAAAGAGAAAACCTGTCCCCACGCACATAAGAACCTCCGGAACATTTCTTCTGCTATATATTGTCCACACAGTTCCGCAGACTGCAAATATTATGATCAGCAGAAGAGCAACCTGCTTTTTTCTGATATCTATCCATGAATTTATTCCCAGAAATCCAAGTACACATATTTCTTTTACACCATTCATCTCCATATACATCTCTCCGGCAAAATTCAGCCACACCTGCTACATGCTCCCATTTCCGAAACAGAGGAAGCTTTTACCAGTCTTACCGAACGTTTCAGCCCACTGCAGGACTCCAGATTATGGTATCTGTTTCCCTGTTCCGTAACATATACCACTCCTGCCGGATTCTGATTCCTGCTGCAGATTTCACAGGCTGAATAATGCTCCCCGTACTTATTGGATGCAGATTTTGCGGAACTTCCGGGAATTTGTTTTAATGAAACATTCAGATAGCTGCAGCCCGGATTTTTATGGTACACACTGCCCGAGGCAGTTACATAAACCATCGGTTCTGTTTCTCCCTGCTCTCCTCCATTGTCAGGAAATTCGGTTCCTGTCCATGCATGGACTTTTACATGGTTATAAACTACAACATCCGGAAGAGGTATCAGTCCACCAAAGGGTTTATACGTGTAGATATCCGGCAGCGTAATATCATCAACACTGTCCCCACCCGGAAGATACGCATACATTCCCGCCTGTTTTGCCTTCGTACACAATGCAGTCAGATGTTCCGTCTGCAGTTTATATATATCCATAAACGAAATCAGCGTAACCATTCCCAGGAAGAACAGCGGCAGTACAAGTGCTGTTTCTACTGCCAGACTTCCCTTCTTAATCTTTCCCCGAAAAGAGGTGCAGAAAGATACTTTTACAGAAGAAACTTCTCCAATATGTTCTTTTGCATTTGTCCGAAAATATTTCCGACTCTTTTGGGGGAATAAAAGATCGTAAATATTGCTTAGAGAGACTTTTCTCCTTTCATAAATTTTTTTATCTTTTTTCCGATTTCTTCAATGCTTTGTTTTTCTTTCTGTAAAAGCATCTTTTCACACCTCTTTTCAGCAATTCATTCATAACAATACTGACGTATCACCTGAAATTCCTTTTTCCTGTTTGCTTTTACCTCTGCAAATGCCTCCAGAGCTACAACACAGGAATCCATATAAAAATTTGCCCTGCCTTTCTTTCTTATCGCATCTTCGATCATATCCATAGCTCTCATCACTTTCTTTTCCTTTGAAACAGGCAATATCAGAACCTGAAGGTAATCCTCATAGGACAATCCATGTTCATTGTTTTTCCGCATGGAATCCAGTCCTTCCATCAGACTTGAAAGATTAGACAGCGAAATCTGCCAGTCTGCGGAAGTTTTTACAAGGGGAATCTTCCCTCCTGCAAAAAGTTCTCTCACATCCAGTACGCTCTCCGCAAATGCCCAGCATAAAAGCAATGCAGACTCTATCACTACCGCTGCCGGAGGAACCAGAAATCCCGACGCAATGGCTGCAGCGAGTGCCTGTGCCTCTGTTCTTTTTACATTATCTGCCATCAAACATGCAAAGTTTACGCCTTCTCTGATGAACAAGAGCTTTGATGCCACAGATTTAAGGTTATCTATATCATTGTCTCTTCCTCCAAAAACATATTCCATCTGATATGCAAGACTTTCTTTTGACGGATCTGTGTAATTTCCCAGATGATTCATCAGATACTGCTGAAACAAAACCCCGGAAGTATAACTGCTATCTGCTGTCACTCCGTCCGGCATCTCCATTCCCTGTTGCAGCTGTCTTCCCGAAACCATTGTGTCTTTGCTGACTGTCCGGGTGGAAATTTCCCGTCCGGGTGGCAAAACCAGCTCCAGTATTCCCATTTTCATAATTCTTTTTATAATACTGATGGGATTGTCAGCCTGTGGCTGCGTCGGTGCTGGCTGGGTTGATATTTGTCCTTCCTGTTGCTGCCTGTTTTCAGCTTCCTGTGCTGCCTGCCGGCTTTTCTGAGAAGCCTGATTCATTTCTGAATCATATCTGTCGATGGAGCCTCCTGTCTCCGCCTGTTTCGCTTTCAGATCCGCCTCTTCTGTTTTTCTCTCTCGATCAGACATTTTGTTGAGAAGGAGCTGTACCCCCTGACTTCCAAGAGTTTCCTGCATATACTGCACAATCTGCTGATAAAAAACCTCTCCGCACTCATCTGTCAGAAGCCGGTAACCGGTAAGTCCGCTCTGATGCAGTTCAAGTTTCTGACTGTTCTGCTTTAACACCGGTTTCATATAGGATTCCAGATTATCGCAGATCTTTGCGAGATTAAGCTGCCCGCCTCCCATGGAACCATCCAGCGCAAACAGATCATATTCCTCAAGAAGTTTCCTGTCATACTGTCCAAATACAGAATAAAGTCCGATATCCATACTGTTGAGTATTTGGGTTCTGGCCGATGCCATACGTACAGATTCTATACTTGTACATACAAGAGACAAAAGCAGACTGAGTATTAATGCAAGAAATAATGTAATGCTTCCTCTTTCCTTTCCGCAATATTTCATACAGGAAGTACACCTCCTTCTCTTTTCATCTTAAATAGAATTACTCTGTTTGGCGATCTTTGAAAGAATGCTCTGCACCAGTTCGGTCAGCTGCTCTTTGAAAATAATGACAAGCCCGATCAGGACTACAAGAATCAGAATGATCTCCACAACACCTACAGCGTCTTCTTCCTCTGCGAATCTTCGTATCAGTCCGTTTTTCTTTTTTATCTGTCTTATCAATTGTCCCATTTTTTCCCTCCATATCCAAAAGCACCCTTTACGCTGCACAGAATTTACTGCAGCACCTTATCATGTTTCTCCGTAGAAAGACATAAAAGCAGGAATCATGACAATTGCCATAACGACAATAAGCATCATGATCATCGGCACCAAAAGTTTTGTGGCTGCAGCCTCTCCAAGAACACGTGCTTTTCTCTTTCGTTCTTCCCATGCTTCGGTTGATTCTCTTTCAAGCATATCAGCCATCTGTCTGCTGCCCTTCTGGAGATTCTGGATAAGAAGCGTGGCAAATGTTTTATACTTTGCCTGACCACATCTTTCTCCAAATCTTCTGTATGCTTCACTTTCAGAAACTCCGCTTTCCATCTCATAGCAGACAATCCGTATCTCTTCATACGCAGGTCTTGGATTCCGCTTTCTCTTTCTTCCATAATCCAGAGAAATTTTCTGGAATGCCTTTCTTACAGTCATCCCGGCCTGAACCAGAAGTGTAAATTTCATGATCAGTCCCGGATAATCCATAAGAAGTTCTTCATACCGTTTCTGAAGCTGAACCTGTTCTTCTCTCCCTTTCATCACAAGAATTGCCATTGCCGCAATAAGAAACAGTCCTGTCAGAAGCATTCCGGAAGTGTCTGCCGGACTTTCCCATTTTACCTTTTTTCCATTCAGCTTATCCGGAAGATAATAATAATCCGGATCACTGCGCTGCTCGTTATACCGGGATACTGCCTCTGCAATACTTTTTTGTGCCTGTTCTTTTCTGGTCAGCTTCTTATTCTGTTTCGGTTCTTCCTCCTGCTCTTCCAGTTCCTTCTCCGGTACCTGAATGTACATGGAGACCGGTTCTTCTCCGTCAACGGATACCATAAATTCCTTCTCATATGATCCTGTATCCTCCTTTTCCAGACGGTATCCCTGAGGATACACCTGTCCACCGTTTTGCAAAGTAAGGATCATGCCCAGCAGATTTCCGGCTATCGCTACTACCGCAAAAAGTCTGATACCATCCTTCCCTCCGATTCCGGAAGATGGAATCCATCCTTTTTTCCAGCCGGTCAGTGCACACAGGATCATAACAAAAATGACAACATGTACCCACATTTGTACTGTCACACCTCAATATCTACAATCCTTCTGCCAAGCCAGTATGCCGCAGCATAAATGACAAGACAGATACTCATTGCTGCAATTCCAAAGGGATTTCCATAAAGAACACTTAAGAAGCCCGGTGAAGTCATCTGCAAGTACAGGATAATTCCCACAGGCATAAGACTCATGATCATCTGTTCTGACTTCTTTGCTGCCAGTGTAGCCTCAATCTCTTTTTTAACGTCAATCTTATCTCCAAGCATACGAGACACCTTCTGAATTACCCGGTTCATATCACCACCTGTACGCTTGGCTGTATAAAATACAGAGGCAAAATTTTCGATATCTTCTATCTGACTTCTTTCTCCAAGATCCAGAAACAGCTCTTCCAGCGGAACACTGATATGCTGCTGGCTTTCAATATAGCGAAATTCCTCCACAATATCCGTTCCCTTTCCGTAGAGTCTCTCCAAATCTCTGACACAGGTTTTTACCGCGCTTTCCACCGAATATCCGGCCTGAACCGCAACACTCAGCGAAGTAAGTGCATCCTTAAACTGATAATTCAGATTCTTCCGTCTTTCCCTGATCATACGATTTTTCTGCCATTTCAGATAAAACACAGGAACGGGAAGCATAAGAAGCAACACCCATTTACTTTTGTAAAAAAGATAATCTGCCATTATGCACAACGCCAGTGCCTGTCCCATATATTTCAGAAGTTCTTTCATAGAAAAACGATAATGATCATAATTACGTTTCTGATAAAGCTGTTCTTTTTCTTTCCCTTTCATAGTTCAATCCCCGCTCTTTCCAGTTTTTCCACATGAAGGAGGGATGCTGTCTTTACAAGACCTTTCCCTTCCTGCCATTGATACAGCGGCCGGATACGGATTTCTCCATTTTCAAAGCCGCACACCTCAGTTACTTCCAGCAATTTCCTTGATTTATCCCTCATTCTTCCCAGATGTACCAGAATATCCACTCCGGAAGCAATCTGTCTTCTGATTGCTTCCAATGGAAGATCAACGCCCATCAGAACCATTGTTTCCAGTCTGGATAACATATCCCTGGCAGAATTGGCATGGGCAGTAGACAGCGACCCTTCATGCCCTGTATTCAATGCCTGAAGCATATCCATTGCCTCTCCGCCGCGGACTTCTCCCACTATGATTCTGTCACCCCGCATTATAAAAAGCGAAATATAAAAATTGGAGGTGCTCTTTATGAAATTAGCAACATATCACATTCATGGCTCCGGGGACTACTTTCTGGAAACAAACAGCCAGCGTGAGGCCGTCCTGGCCGCAAGGTCCGTAGCTGATCAGACCGGCTAGCCTGCGTCGGTGGTTATGCACTTCGGATCCAGGATGCAGGTAGTTCATTACTACCCTGAAAAGTAGTTATAAAATACAATAAAAATGGACAAATCATATCCCAAAGCCTTGTGCAGTTTGCAGTTAAAATAACTTGAATAGTACCGGTATCAGAGTTAATATACAGATAACCTAAAGGAAAGCAAGTGGATGAAATCGGAAAGGATGTATCTGAAATGAATAATATTGGAAAATTGAAAAACCTGTAACATTGGAAGAAAAGTATAAGATTGCTATCAATGCGTTGCAAGCTATATCACAAAGAGATAACGGCTGTGATGAATGGGATGCCGCACGCGCCTGTTATGACATTCAATCTGTTGCAACTGCTACGCTGCAAAGATTGGGCGAAAATACAATTATGAATAACAAAAAAGTAATATTTTGCACTGAACCAGCAACAAATTTAGAAGCAAAGAAAGCCCAGGAGCTCAGCTCCCAGGCTTTCTTTTTGTCCATATTAAATTGCAATCAGATCTTTCCAGGTCTTTTCTCCACACTCTCCGTCTACGGCCAGAGCTCCGTTTCTGGATTTCTGGTAAGCCTTAAGCGCATAGATGGTGTTCTCATCTGCTTTTCTGGATAAGCTCAGGGCTTTTCCATTCTTGCCCTTGAATCCTCTTGCACGCAGGATTTCCTGCAGCAGAAGGACAGAGGTTCCTGTGGATCCAAGTTTCACGAGGCCAGGTTCAAACATATAGCCAGCTCCTTTCTGCGTGGTTGTTGCCGGCTGAGAAGCTGCCGGCTTCTTTCCGGATGTATTGGTAAGTCCGGAAAAATCAATTCCCTTTCCGGTGAATCTAAGGCGATGAGTCCAGCCATGACTATACAGGTACCACGGCTGCGTTCTGATCTCATTTCCGGAATTATCCTTTGTATCTGTTGTTCTTTCAGAGCTTCTGGCATGGACAATGTTGTCCTTGTCAATCGCCATTGCTACATGATGCGTAGTATTGAGTTCCAGATCGCCTTTGATCATCTGTGCATGCGCTGTCTGATTTTTAGCCACGACCTCAAACCCACAGTTTAACATTTCCAGCATATTGCCGGTGTAGCTGCAGTGCTCCTTCAGATACCGCGCCTGCTGCGTCAGTCCGTTCTTCATGAGTGCGTAGTAGTAGGCCGTCAGAGTCAGGGAACTGCAGTCGAAGGATTTCGGAGTATCGATCTCGTATAAGCTCCGGATCCGCTGGCTGTATCCATGGCTGTTATCGTTTGCAATGTTTACTGCGAAACTTACCGCATCGTTCCGGATGTTTTGAATGATCTGTTCTTTCGTCTTTGCCATCTCTGTTTCCTCCTTCTTTGTTTCCGTCGTGGCCGCATAGTCTTTGTAGAAAACGTTCCGGTCTACGGTACCGTCAATTCCTGGAATCTTGGCCTTCGAGCTGTACTGCCAGCCGACGCCGAAGTCTGGCCGGAGTCTCTCCTGGAGCCACCCGTTATCGTTGGCCGGGTATCTTGCTACCCAGAAGTCATACTTCTTCAGGTGGCTGCAGATCACGTTCATATACCAGTCTACGTTGCAGTAGATTCCGAACTTGTAACCTGCTGCCTCTACGATCTCTCTGAAAGCATCAGCCATCTTGTGGATACTCTCAGCTCCGATGCTTCTCTGGTTATTGTATTCCAGGTCAAGCCATACCGGATACTGCAGTTTCCTTCCATTCAGGACGGATACGACTTTCCTGGCTTCGCTCTGAATCTCTGCGATCGTCATGGCATAGCTGTATTTATATACTCCGACCGGGATATTGTGCTTTTTACATCCGGAGAAGTTTCTCTCGAAGCAGCTGTCGATCACGTTGCCTGCTTCTGTAATTCGAATAAAGACGAAGTCCATCCCATAGTTCGCTACCTTATCCCAGTCAATCTGTCCCTGCCAAGCAGAGACATCAATTCCTTTGATTTCCATGCTGGTCCTCCTTTTCTGACAGATGGCAGCAGTGCCGCCCTCTGTTTCTTATTCCTTAGTGTCATCTACGCCGATGCCAGGAAGGACCTCAGTTCCATCGATGGACGGAGCTGCTCCTGCTGCATCAGCCAGGCCTTCCCCGATCACATATGCGATCACTGTGGCCCCGGCCATGATCAGCGCAGCTACCTGGGATGCCTGGTTCTCGGTTCCGCCGCATGCCACGATCATCATTGTTACGAAGTTTGCGATCGCAAGCCAGAACTTCCGGCTTGTCAGCTTCTTTGCCCAGTTAATATTTTTCATGTATATTTCCTCCTTTGCTTAAATAATATGTTCGACTCCCTGCTTTGTCAGGAATTCTTTCTGTTTATGTTTTACGTTAGTTGCGTATTCTAGGGCCGCATGCATATCCCCGTTGCAGTGTGCGTCGGGGATTCTCTGCACTGCCTTGGCCGTAGCCTCTGAAAGAGACATGCAGGCATTCACGCTGTTGATCACAACAAGCTGCAGCTGCTCCTGCTTTTTCTCTCTTGCATCAAATTCTTTCTGCCGGCGCTGGCGTTCTTCTTTTTCCGCGGCCGCCCTGGCTTCCAGTTTTCGTTCTAAGAACCAGAAACAGAAGCCCACGGCCGCTGACGGAATTCCGGCGGCCAGGATTAATGTTTCAATCATCTCTTTCTCCTTTCATACAGCTCCTGCAGGGCTCCTGGCTGGCCGGTATATGATAGCTGCGGCATTCTCCGCAAGATTCATAACATTGGCACAGAGGCCCGGTACAGGGCTCATATGAGCGCCTGCAGATGTTTCGTTCATCGATATGGCTGCATATGAAGTTACTCTGCAGTCTTTTTCTTTTCTTCGATGATTTCTTCTTTTTCTTCATCGGTGATCCATCCTCTCTTGACTGCAGTCTGAAGGGCTGCGTCTGTCAGGCGATCAGCCAGATATAATCTCTTGAGTCTCTCGTACATAGCGCTATGCATTAAAGATCACCTCCCAGGGATGCGATGACCAGGTCATCTACGGTGCTGCTGAGTTCCTTGTTTGCGGCTGTCAGTGTTTCGACGGTCTGCTGCAGAATCTCGATCTCAGTAAGCGGGTCACCAGCTTCTTCAGATTCCTTGGCTTTCTGAAGCCATGCATCAAAGGAGCTCTGGACGCTTTCTTCCAGGCCTTCTCTGTAGTAGGTCTCTACCTCGTACCGGTCATACGTGAAGTAGGTAGATGCTTCCTGATCGGCGCCGTTGTCTTTTGTGAACGGGCCGGCGACATTGTCATACAGGATTACAGTGCAGACTGTTCCTTCCTTCTTCGGGAAGGCTTCGATTTCAAGCTGCACAGATGGCTTTACATTGCTTTCTGTTCTCATTGCTTACTACTCCTTTCAATACTTTGAAATTTATAAACGGCTGGATCCACTTCTCATAGAATCCGGTGGAGTCTGAATGATCCATGTATCCTTTGTAGCTGATCATGCCGGAGGCGTTGGTTACTGAGGCATAGCCATTTCTGGCTATTGTCCTGGCTTTGCGTGATATCCTGTACAGAATTGACTTCCGAAGCGTTACTTTACCGCTTGTATGGAACTTAAAACCTAAGAAGTCAAGCGGGCGAATCCGTAAGTGAAACACCTGCCAGTTGCCCTTCAGCTTCATCTGCATGCTCTGCAGATATTCTCCGACCGTCCTGATCGCTGCATGCAGTCGTTTCTTCGAATTGTCAAACAGGACCATATCATCGACGTATCTCACGGAATGATTGAGACCACACTTCTCTGCGATCAGGTGATCTAAGTCCTGAAAGAAAAAATTTAAAAACCAGGGGGATGTGTACAGTCCAACTGGAATACCTACCGCAGTGTCTTCCGGCAGCATCTGCGTCTTGTTTGCCATGGCCTGCTGATAGCTGGCTATGATCTTAAAGGCAAGCCGCAGGAATCTCCTGTCTTTGATGCGCTTCTCCAGTTTCAGACGAAGCTGCTCATGTGGCAGCGTTGGATAGCACTGTTTCACATCCAGGACGCCGACTTTGCTCGTTCCTTTTGGATCATTTACGATCCAACGCTTTATAACCTTTCGGGCTCCGTCGGTTCCTTTCCCTGGCACGCATCCGCAGCTATGCTCGTAGGAGCCATGCTCCACGACTTCCTTAAATACCAGGACAAATGCGTGATGAATGCACTGATCCGGAAAGAAGCGTGGTACTGCGATGATACGTTTCTTTTTCTTAATGCCATCGTTGATCTCTCGGATGTGGTATGCATGGGGTACCCAGCTCTCTGTGATCAGGATTTCCTGCAGCTTCTTTGCATATTTATCGACGTCCAGCAGAATCCTTCTGACTGATGGCCGGTCACTTTTGCGCTTCGCTGCGTTTCTGATCGCCAGCTTGATATTATCCAGGTCCACCACTCTCTCAAAGAGATGACCGATTCTCTTTGTGAATTTTATTGGTTCAGTTATCATTGGTATATTTAATCTCTTTGTTAGCCTCACCGGCTTTCGATCATGCTACTAACCGGTGCCATTTACGGCCCATTTTCACCAAGCGGTGCGGCACCATGGCTCTGCATGGCGGTGGCTCTATGGCCATCGAATAAAGGAACGACATATTTATAAAAACCAAAAATTGAGAAATATGTCGGAATGAGATTATTAACAAAGTGGGCGACCGCCGATGTTCCAGTTCGAGTTCGTAGCCGAGTTGTTGCAGTTCCGGTTGAACGGACCCGAGTTCGTCCCGTTGTTCACGTTATCACCCGAGATGACCACCGATCGCGCGTTCCTTTATCCCCATATATTTACAAGTTACTTTTTATTATGTTTCCGACATTTATATCGGGAACATAATCTCGCAGGGGCGAGAGCTCCCGGCATGCATGTGTTACGGTTCCTTTGCCGGAAGCTCCGGGGAGAAAAGTCCCCCGGTCCCCCTTGAAATGGCTACTTTCTAGCTTGAGGGCGACCGCCGAAGTCCCAGTACGAGTTCGTAGCCGAGAAGCTGCAGAACCGGTAGAACGGACCCGAGAACGCCCCGCTGCTCACGCTAGCACCCCGAGAAGACCACTTCTCCGCCTTCGGCGGCATAATAGTAATCGCAGAAATAGGTGTTGCTGGACGCTCCGTTTTCTGTGCAGATTTCAATTTCCGGCCATTCCGGATCGAAACCGAATGTTTTCACATAGCCTTCGGCGGTACCTGCTACATATCCGACTTTGAAATATGAGCCATCATATACCTTGTCGGCATATGCGCTTCTGTCATTGCAGTAGTAATGCTGGTACTTCTGAATGTTATCTCCGTCTCTGAACTGCCACATATTTCCGTACCAGTCTTCAATCCAGAGGAAACGGATTGCACTCATTCCGTTTGTTTTGCCCTCTACGCGGCCGTTTGGTGATGCCATTCCGATGGTTGCTCCTGTCGGCTGAATAGAAGACCACAGGACGCTGGTTGATGTAATCGCTACCGGATCGCCGTCGAAGTATACGCATACTGCGTTATCTACTTCAGTGGAGTCTTCGATTTTGGTCACCAGACGGTCTGCTGCCAGGTTCTGGTTCCATAAGCCGGCGCCGATAGAGATTGCCTGTCCGACTGCAAAACGGTTTCCGTAGTCCTTTGCCACAGTGATATAGTTGCCGGTTCTTTCCTGAAGGGCCAGGCCCTTTGTTCCGTCCTCCGGGAACTCTGTACGTCCGGATCCGAGAACAGCCTGCGCGTTGCTGTTTGCAAACATTACCAGGAAGCAGGTATCCAGGAAATGCATAGCCCATACGTCGTCGAGATACCAGTTGTCTCCCTTGGCCTTGCATAAGGTTCTAAACTGTCCGCGTGTCTTGTTATGTGCCGGCACAACTCCTGCTTTGGATCTCAGGATATCTACCTGTTTAAGATCATAGGTGCCCTGGCTATTCTTCACTGATCTCTGAACTGTTTCAATGGAGCCAGGGAAGATCGGGATGTATACCTTTTCGGAAAATTCTGCGATCAGCGCCATCTGTAAACAGGTGATCCAGGTGAAGGTGTCCGATCTGTGCGGAAGATACAGCTCTGTATTCCCACTTCACGCCATCCGCGTCTGTTTCAAACCAGCGGCCGGTGTATGTCATCGGCACTTCCAGCATAACGTCCCCGTTCGTGCCATCCCACTGGAAAGTTGCGTCTCCCAGGTATGCGTTGACAGTCCTGTCTTCTGCCAGGTTGCATGGACGCATTTCATTGAATGGATAGTGGCTCATCATGTCATTCTGAACAGTTCCGTTTCCAACTGCTGCCTTGCAGATCATGCCGACAGCGTCCCCGATACGTTCCCAGGTGGAAGGGCTGGCGCTGACTTTTCTTCTAACTCCGAGCAGTTCCACTTTGTTCTTCTCGATGGTGGTCACTCTTGCTTCCAGGGCTTCCAGGTCTGCCTGAAGAGCCAGGGCTCCGGCACTGTTGATCGTTACATTCTCAGCGTTTGAAACTTCCAGGTAGTAGCTCATGTTGATCACTGACGGAAGCACGCCGTTGTATGCCGGCATATAATCGCTTGTGGATGCAGTAGCGATGGAATAAAGGATTTCACCCTTCTGCGGATCCTGGGCGAAGATACCAAACTCAGTGATATCGTATCCAGTGCTCAGTGTTTCTGTCTCGCTCTTGTTTGTGATCGCAATCTTCAGGATCACTGTGTTGTCTGCATCGCTGATCACCTTATTCTGAATCGGGAAGGTCTGCTTCGGAGTCTTCAGAGCTGTTCTGCTCTCGATGTTTTCTCCGGAAGAATAAGAACCGGATCCAGCTCTGTGCCTTGGTGATTTTGATGCTTGTCTGTCCTGCCTGGGCTTTTGCCAGGAGGGCTTTTCCTGCGGTTGTTAATTTACTAGGATTCCACATTAACATTAGTGTTTTTCCTCCTTGATAAATGAT
>ENA-OQBL01000415-OQBL01000415.1-human-gut-metagenome-genome-assembly--contig:-NODE-415-length-22729-cov-2.483010_pt1 | contig 22729 bp, 27 predicted proteins | sample MGYA00242747_ERZ504553 | MGnify/ENA primary metagenome ERZ504553 (study PRJEB26092, sample SAMD00036240) | human gut metagenome | host: Homo sapiens | study: EMG produced TPA metagenomics assembly of...
ACACAAGAAGCACCGTGAACAAGTCGAAAGAGAATTTAAGGAAAACCAAAGCAAGTGGTATGACGAAAATGGTCGTGTTTACCCACTTCAAAAGGTAGCTCCTAACCACTGGGTAGCTTTGCCAAAAGACATGGCACAAGAAGCTAAAATTGAAGAACGAGAAGAAAAGGAGAGTGATTAAGCATGTGGAAAACAATCTTACGTCGTTTATTAATCATGATCCCTCAATTGATCATCTTGAGTCTGCTCGTCTTCCTTTTAGCTAAGATGATGCCTGGTGACCCATTCAGCGGATCAATCAACCCTAACACTGACCCGAAGCAAATTGAAGCTTTAAAAAGAGCTGCTGGTCTTTATGATCCTTGGTACGTGCAATACTTTAGATGGGTGGGCAACTTGTTCCATGGTGATTTAGGTACAAGTTACATCCAGCACGTTCCAGTAGTTTCATTGATTGCCGATCGTGCAAACAATACTTTCTGGCTTTCACTTTTGACTACAATTTTGACTTATAGTATTGCTATTCCTCTTGGTATCACTGCTGGTCGTCACCAAGATGAATGGCAAGATACTAGTGTTCAAATCTTTAACTACATTACTTTGGCAACGCCAGGGTTCGTATTCTATATCTTAGGATTATGGCTCTTCGGCTTTACTTTAGGTTGGTTCCCAATCTCAGGTTCAGTTTCAGCTAACGCGTCAGGATTCTGGGGCGTGCTTGGCAGTAGACTTTACCACATGATTTTGCCAGCAGTCTTGTATGCTTTGATTACTACTACTGGTATCGTTCAGTACTTGAGAACTGGTATCGTTGACAACAAGGTTGAAGACTACGTCAGAACAGCTCGCAGTAAAGGTGTTCCTGAAAATGTCGTTTTCCATAAACACATTTTGAGAAACTCATTATTGCCAATCGCTGCCTTCCTTGGTAATACTATTACTGGTCTTCTTAGTGGTTCAATGATTATTGAAAGTGTCTTCAGTTATCCTGGTATGGGTAAGTTGTTCCTTGACTCAATCAGTCAACGTGACTACACCACTTTAACTGCTTTGATTCTTATCTTGGTATTTTGACTTTAATTGGTAACTTATTGTCAGATATCATTATTGAGTATTATTGACCCACGTATTAGAATTCAATAGGGAGGAGAGAAGAAATGGCTGATAAGAAGAAAGATACTGCTACAAAGAAAGCAAGTTAAAAAAGACGCTACACCAAAGGCTACTCTCCCACCTTCTGGATTCAAGGTGGCTGTGCGTTGAAATTTTTACGTTCTAAGTCTGCTTTAACAGCGTTGATTATCATTATTTTAATTTTGTTATTCACTTTTGGTGGTTCACTGTTCTTGAATAGAGCACAAATTACTGAAATGAATATCGCTGACGCATATTACGGTTGGGGCCAAGGTGGTCACCTTCTTGGTACTGATGATGGTGGTCGTGACATTTTGAAGCTACTCATCATGGGTGGACGTAACTCAATCATGATCGGTATCTCAGTTACTGTAATCACTGAAATCGTTGGGTTGGTAGTCGGATTAGTTTCTGGTTACTATGGTGGTGTTATTGATGTCATCATCATGAGAATAGTTGACTTCATTCAAATTTTGCCACAAATGCCAATTATCATTGTTTTGACTACAGTTATTCCTAACTACAACGCTGTAACTTTGGTATTCTTGATCGCGATGTTCGGATGGACGACGACGGCACGTTATTACCGTTCATTCATTCTGTCACAACGTGACCGTGACTATGTTTTGGCATCAAAGACATCAGGCTCATCTAACTTACAAATCATGTTCCGTGAAGTTTTGCCAAACATTACTTCAATGATTATCATCGACGTTGTTTTAACTATTGCTGGTAACATTGGTATTGAAACTAGTTTGTCTTTCTTGGGCTATGGGTTGCCAACCACTACACCATCACTTGGTACTTTGATTGGATTTGCTGATGACCCAGTTAACGTTATTAACCGTCCATGGTTATGGCTTCCAGCTACTATCTTGCTTTTGGTAATTTCCTTAAGTATTAACTACGTTGGTCGTGCTCTTCAACGTGCTGGTGACGCAAGACAACGTGAAAATTAATAATCTAATAAATATATTAAAACAGCTCTATCGCTTGATAGAGCTGTTTTTCGTGTCTGCATGATAATAAAGTTATGTAATTCTAATAAAATAAAACTTAAAATAATTTCATAAAACTATTGAAAAATCTAATATAGCGTGGTATTATTTAATCATCAACTTGATTCAAAGATTTTTAATAAAATTCATAAAATGATATCCTAGATGGAGGAATAATTATATGAAATTAACAAAGATTTTAGGTTCTGTCGGAGTAGTTTCCGCGGCCGCATTAGCATTGGCTGCTTGTGGTCAAAGCGGTAACAGCAATAACCAAGGAGCAAAGGATGCTAAGAAGTTTCCAGATTCAACTCCTAAGAAAGCTACCAAGCAGGGTGGTACCGTTTCTGTAGCTTTGGAAACTGATACTCCATTTACTGGAATCTTTTCAGATGAATTATCAACTTCCGCAATTGACTCAAATGTAGCTGCACCTGGTGAAGAATCATTATTCGATACTGATGATCATTACAGAATTAACAATAAAGGTGCCGCAACTATGAAACTTGACCGTAAGGCCAAGACAGTAACCATCACTGTTAAGAAGGGTGTTAAGTGGTCAGACGGTAAGCAAGTAAATGCTAAAGACCTTGAATATCCATACGAAATTTTGGCAAACAAGAAGACTCAAGCACAACGTTACGATTCAACTCTTGAGTCAATTCAAGGTATGAAAGAATACCACGAAGGCAAGGCTAAGACTATTTCTGGTATTGAAATGCCAGATGGTGAAAAGGGTCGTACAATTGTAATTCACTACAAACAAATGAGACCAGGTATGTACTTCTCAGGTAACGGCTACTTCTGGGAATCAGCTGCACCATACCACTACTTAAAGAATGTTCCATTTAACAAGCTTCAATCATGTGATCAAATCAGAAAGAAGCCATTATACTTTGGTCCATTTAAACTTGATAAGCTTGTTCGTGGTCAATCAGTAACTTGGGTACCAAACAAGTACTACTGGAGAGGTAAACCCAAGTTAAACAAGGTTGTAATCCAAGTAGTTAGCCCTAACTCAGCTTCGCAAGCTATTAAGAGTCACAAGTTCGATATCGCTGGCGTAATTAACTCACAATGGGATCAAGTTAAGAACACCAAGGGTGTTAACTGGGTTGCTCAAGTTCCATTGGCATACAACTACGTTGGTTTTAAGATGGGTAAATGGGACGCTAAGACTGGCAAGAATGTCATGGATAAGAACTCCAAGGTTTCCAACAAGTCATTGCGTCAAGCTATTGGTTACGCAATGAACATTGATGCCGTTAACAAGCGTTACACCCAAGGCTTGAGCTTCAGAGTTAATACTTTAATTCCTTCAGGCTTCGGTGAATACCACGACAGCAGCATCAAGGGCTACAACTACAACTTGAAGAAGGCTAACCAATTATTGGACAAGGCTGGCTACAAGAAGAAGGGTAAGTGGCGTGTACAACCTAACGGTAAGCCATTAGTACTTCACTTTGCTGCTATGTCAGGTTCACCAAACGCTGAAGCTATTGCTCAAAACTACTTACAACAATGGCACAAGATCGGTTTGAACGTTAAGCTTACTGGTGGTCGTTTGATGGAATTCAACTCATTCTACGACAAGGTTCAAAACGATTCTAAGGATATCGACTTCTTCCAAGCAGGTTGGAGCTTAGCTTCTGAACCATCACAAGGAAGTATGTACGGTGAAACTTCACCAATGAACTACGAACGTTTCGTAACTCCAGAAAACAACAAGCTGCTTGCTGAAATGGACTCAGAGAAGTCATTTAACACTAAGTACCGTGTAAAGGTCTTCCACCAATGGCAAAAGTACATGTTCGATGAAGCCTTTGTAATCCCAACCAGCAACTCATACAGTATCAATGCTGTAAACAACAAGATCACCGGTTACTCAACTAAGCCATCACAAAACAACAACGGTCACCAATTATGGTACCAAGTAGGTTACGCTAAGTAATTAGGCACATTAGTAAAAATCTCCAAAATTTCTAAACAATAAATAATCCTTTACATAAACTTTCATATTAAAAATCTAATAACTAACATAAAAAACGCGACAGATGTCTTAAAAAGATACCTGCCGTTTTCATGCTATTGTAACTATTTTGTAATAGTGCTATTATTGATAGTATCAACTTGTTCCAAGTTATGGAGGATTTTTACTAATGAAAAAGGCAAAAGTATTTGCTGGCATTACACTTTTATCAGGTGTTGCTCTTACTTTAGCAGCTTGTGGGAAGTCATCTAATCAAAACGCTAATGAAGCTTCAACTGCTGCTAAGTTTAGTTCAGTTGTTCCAAAGAAGGCTACCAAGAACGGTGGTACTGTAAAGGTTGCTGTTGAAACCGATACCCCATTCACAGGTATTTTTAATGATGAACTTTCAACTTCAGCAACTGATACCGAAGTTATGCAATATGGTGCTGAATCACTTTTCTCAACTGATGATCATTATGTCTTCACTAATAAGGGTGCAGCTACCATTAAGATTGACCAAAAGGCCAAGACTGCAACTATCAACATTAAGAAGGGCGTTAAGTGGTCAGATGGTAAGCAAGTAACCGCTAAGGACTACGAATACGCTTACGAAATTATTGCTAACAAGAATTCTAAGTCACAACGTTACACTGCAAGTTTAGCTGACTTGGTAGGTTTGAAAGAATACCACGAAGGTAAGGCAAGCACTATTTCTGGTCTTGAAATGCCAGATGGTGAAAATGGTCGTAAGGTTGTTCTTCACTTTAAGACTATGAAGCCAGGTATGAACACTAGTGGTAATGGCTACATCTGGGAAGCTGCAGCACCTTACCACTACTTAAAGGACGTTAAATTCTCAGACTTAATGTCAAGCGACAAGATCCGTAAGAAGCCTTTGTTCTTTGGTCCATACAAGCTTCAAAAACTTGTTCGTGGTCAATCAGCTACTTGGGTACCAAACAAGTACTACTACAAGGGCAAGCCAAAGCTTAGCAAGATTACCGCTACTGTAATCAACCCTAACTCAGTTGCTCAAAGTATTAAGTCAAACAAGTTTGACGTTATCCAAGTTATCAACTCACAATGGCCAAACGTTAAGAATACTAAGGGCGTTAACTTCATTGCTACTGTTCCACTTTCATACTCATACCTTGGCTTTAAGGTAGGTAAGTGGGACGCTAAGAAGGGCGAAAACGTAATGAACCCTAAGTCCAAGATGAACAACAAGGCTCTTCGTCAAGCCATTGGTTACGGTATGAACGTTAACCAAGTTGCTAAGCGTTACTCATACGGCTTAAGCTTTAGAATTCCTACTTTGATTCCTAAGCAATTCGGTGACTACTTCGACAAGGATGTTAAGGGTTACTCATACAACATTAAGAAGGGTAACGAAATCTTGGACAAGGCTGGATACAAGAAGAAGGGTACTTACCGTGTACAACCTAACGGTAAGCCTTTGACTATTCATCTTGCAGCTATGAGTGGTAATGCTAACCAAGAACCAATCATCCAAAATTACATCCAACAATGGAAGAAGGAAGGTTTGAACGTTAAGCTTACTGGCGGTCGTTTAATTGAATTTAACTCATTCTACGACAAGGTTCAAAACGATGACCCATCAGTTGATATGTTCATGGGTGCATGGTCACTTTCAAGTGAACCATCACCAAACGACCTTTACAGTAAAACAGCTCCGATGAACTACTCACGTTTCGTAACTAAGAAGAACACTCAACTTCTTGATGAAATGGACTCACAAAAGGCCTTCAACCACCAATACAGAATTGATAAATTCCACGAATGGCAAAAGTACATGGATGACGAAGCTTACGTTCTTCCTGTATCAAACAGTTACACTATTACTGCAGTTAACAAGAAACTTACTGGCTACTCACTTAAGCCATCAGCTTCAATGGGTAACGGCTTCCCTAACTGGTACAATGTAGCTTACGCTAAGTAATAAAAATTACTAAATATTAAAAGACTACTTCACTTTTTTTGAAGTAGTCTTTTTTGACATTCAAATTTTAGTGGTAAAACTGGTATAATTTACTAGGTATAAAGGGGCAATTATATGATAAGTACAAATTTTTAAAGAAATTAAAAGACGAATATAATGTTAAATTTAATAATGAAAAATTACTAGAAGAAGCATTTACGCATTCTTCATATTCAAATGAACACCCTGACGCTGGGATTCGTGATTATGAAAAACTAGAATTTTTAGGTGATGCCGTTCTTGAATTGGCTGTATCTAATTATTTGTATCGTCATTACCCTAAGTTAAATGAAGGTGAATTAACTAGATTAAGATCTAATATTGTTAGAACTGAAGGCTTCTCTGAATTTGCGATTGAATGTGGTTTTCAAAAAGAAATTCATTTGGGCAATGGTGAAGAAAAAGCTGGTGCTAGAAGCCGTAAAACTTTACTAGAAGACGTTTTTGAAGCTTTTAATGGTGCTTTATATCTTGATCAAGGGATGCCAGCAGTTGAGCACTTCTTGCATTTAACAGTTTATCCTTTAATTGATAAAGGGGAGTTTGATGATTCACGCGATTATAAGACGGACTTGCAGGAATTGTTGCAACAAAATGGTCCCGTTAATATTGAATATTCAGTCATCAGTGAAATCACAATTGCCATCGCACTTTGAAGTTGAATTAAAGATCAATGATGAGGCTAAGACTCGCGGCGAAGGCCATAATAAGAAGGCGGCAGAACAACAAGCTGCCAAGGCTGCATTAAAAGAATTAGAGTAAGGGGACGAAAAAGTGCCATTAACAGAATTAGTGCTTGATGGTTTTAAATCATTTGCGGAAAAGACAACTATTCATTTTAATGACGGAATTACTGGCATCGTTGGACCTAATGGTAGTGGTAAAAGTAACATCACTGAAGCTATCCGTTGGGTAATGGGTGAATCCAGTGCTAAATCCCTTCGTGGTACCAACATGAAGGATGTCATTTTTGCTGGTAGTCAATATCGTAAGCCACTGAATAAAGCAGAAGTTACTTTAGTATTTGATAATAAAGATCGTGAATTGGCTTTTGACGCCGATCAAGTTTCAATTACCAGAAGAATTTTGCGTTCAGGCGACAGTGAATTCCTGATCAACAATCAACAAGTTAGAATGCGCGATGTTCGTGCACTTTTCCTTGATTCAGGAATTTCACCAAATAGTTTGGCCATTATTTCCCAGGGACGCGTTGACCAAATCTTAAATTCTCGTCCAGAACAAAGACGACTTATTTTCGAGGAAGCAGCTGGTGTGCTTCACTTTAAGCAGCAAAAAGAAGAAGCACAGACGCAACTCAAAAAGACACAAGATAACTTAATTAGAATTAATGATTTAGTTAAAGAACTCGAAGGTCGTCTTGAGCCGTTACATGAACAAAGCTCACTGGCTAAAGAATATCAATTTCAAAAAGGCAGGTTTAGACAAGAAATTAAAGAGTCTATTGGCTTTTGAAATTGAAGATATCAACCGTCAAAAAGAAGATGTAGAAAAGTCTACTAAGAAGAGTCAAGTTCTTTTATCTAAATTAGATAATGAAGTTAAGGATTCTCAAGATGCAGTTTCTGAAAAACGAGGCGAGTATAAGAAACTGCAAACTGAGCGTGATAATACGCAAAAGCAACTGCTTGAATTAAGTAAGAAGTTGTCCGATTTGGATGCTAGCTTGCAAATGGCAGAGCAATCTCGTCAGTTTGATGAATGCGACTAAGGTCGAGTATCAAAATCAAGTTAAGAGTTTGAAAAATAGCCTGGTTAAATTAAATGAAGACTTGGCTTCTTTGCAAAAGAATGCGACAGAGTTAAAGGATAAGCAGGCTGTTTTACAAAAGCAACGTGATGAATTAACTGCAGAATTAAAGGAAGATCCAGAAGAATTAAATAAGAAACTGGAAAGCTGCAGAAATGATTATATTCAGTTGCTTCAAGATCAAGCGACGACTAATAACCAAATCGTTAACTTGAATACTGAATTAAAGCGAAGCAAAGTCGATACTAGTTATCAAAATAGCGATGTCTCAAAGCAATTAAGTGAGGCAAAGACTGAACTCGAGAAGCTCCGTGCCGAAGGCAAAACTTTAACTGAAAAGCGCAAGAGTGAAAAGATCAAGTTAGCCGAAGTTGGCGATCAAAATAGCGACTTGACTAATAAGGTTAATCAATTGCGTCAGACAGTTGCCAATGAGCGAGGAAAATTAGAAAAAATTGAGGCTCGTCATGAAGCTTTAGTTAACATCCAAAAACGTCACGAGGGTTATTACTATGGTGTTCGTAATGTTTTAAACAACATGAATGCCTTTCCTGGCGTAATTGGTGCAGTAGGTGAATTGATTTCCTTCCCAGTTGAACTAGAAGCTGCGATGACCACTGCTCTTGGGGGCGGCGTTCAGGATTTAATTACCGATAGCAGAATTAGTGCTAGAAACGCAATTAACCAATTGAAGCGCAATCGTACAGGTCGTGCCACTTTCTTGCCATTAGACGGTTTGCGTCAATATGGCATCCCTCAATCAACCGTTACTACACTTGAATCATATGAGGGGTTTAGAGGCGTAGCTAGCGATTTAGTTGAAAGCAAAACTGAGCATAATATTAACGCTGCAATCAATTACTTATTGGGTAGCGTAATTATTGTAGATACGATTGATACTGCTTTATCTATTTCTAAGCGCATCAATCGCTATCGAATCGTTACTTTGGATGGGGATGTAATTTCACCTGGTGGTTCCATGACTGGTGGACAAAGAAATCAGCGGAATAACTCTCCATTGCAAACCGCTACTGAAATCAATCAGTTAGAAGCACAAATCAAGACTTTGACTAAGACTTTGAGAGAAGATCAGAATCAACTTGAAACCTTAGTTGATCAAGCCCAAAGAGCAAATGCTGAATTGCAAAAGCTTCAAAGTTCTTTGCAAGAAACTAATCAAGCAATTAATGAAGTTGCTATTTCTTTCCAAAGTCAAGAAAAAGAAGTTAAGCGTTTAACCGATGCTAATAATTTGTACGAATCTAGAATCAAAGAACGTGATTCTCGGATTAAAGAATTAAAGCAGCAGATTGAAGAAGCTCAAACCAAGCAAAATGAATTGACTAAGCAAGGTAAAGAGCAAAGAACTGCAATGAATCAGCTGCAAGAGCGAATTAGAAACTTTAACAGCTTGAGTCAAAAGGTTCAAGATCAGCTTTCCAAGTTGGATCCAGATATTGCGGTTTATACCAACAAATTAGAAAACTTGCGTAGCCAAGAAAATGAGAAGAAACAGCAGATTAGAAATAATCAAGAACAAACTGCTGATTTGACGCACAAACTGCAAGATTTAACTCAAAGTGGTGAGCGTTCAGTTCAAAAGAATACCGATCTGAAGAAGCAAAAAGCAGACCTCAAGCAGCAAACTGAAGACTTACAAACCAAGTTGAATGAGCTTAGTTCACAATTGGGTCAATTTGATGCGCAAATCAATCAGCTGGATCAAGTAGCTAGTCGAAACTATGAATTGCGTAAGGATGCCGCGATTGAACAAGAAGGCTATTCAGTGCAACTAGCTAAGTTCAACAGTGCAATTAATCAACGTCTTGAAACTTTGCGTGATGATTACTCATTAACTTATGAGGCAGCTCTTGCTCAGGCTGAAGGCGAAAATGATGAAGACACCAGAAATGAATTAGCTAAGAGCGTTAAACTGCATCGCATGTCAATTGAAGATATTGGTCCAGTTAACCTTGATTCAATTCAAGAATATGAAGATGTTAAAAAGCGTTATGACTTCTTGAGTGGTCAACAAAACGACTTGCTTAAGGCACGTGACGATCTTGAAAAGTCCATGAATGAACTTGATGAAGAGGTTAAAACTCGATTCAAGGATACGTTTAATACAATTGCAGACAGCTTTAAGCAAATCTTCCCTGTAGTCATTTGGCGGAGGAAAGGCTAAACTTGAACTAACCGAGCCAAATAACCTGCTTGAAACAGGAATTGAAATTATCGCTCAACCACCTGGCAAGAAATTGCAACGCTTAAGTTTGCTTTCTGGTGGTGAAAGAGCCTTAACTGCTATTACTTTGCTGTTCGCAATGTTGCAAGTAAATCCAGTACCATTCTGTGTACTAGATGAGGTGGAAGCTGCCCTTGATGATGCAAATGTAACTCGATTTGCCCAGTTTTTGCTTAAGTACGATATGAAGACGCAGTTTATCGTAATTACTCATAGACGTGGAACCATGTGTAAGGCTGATCAATTGTATGGTGTAGTAATGCAAGAATCTGGTGTTTCTCAAGTATTGTCTGTATCATTAAAAGAATTAAAGAACAAACATGAGGTGAGATAATTGGGATTATTTGATCGAATTAAAAAGTCTCTCTTTGGTAAAAAAGACGAGGACGAAGAAGAGAAAAAAGAAGAACAGCCAAAACAAGAGGAAGAAGAAAAGCAAGAACAAGGATCAGAAGAATCAGCTGAAGAAACTGCTGCAACAGAAGAATCTGAAGCAGAAACTACCTCTGAGGCTGAAAATGAACCTACATCTGAAACTGAAGTAGAACCAGAACCACAAGCTACTGAAGTGGAAAATCCTGAAGAGTCTAAACCAGTAGAAGAGAAGCCAGCCGAAGAAAAAACACATGAGGCTGAATCTGAAACTGAAGAAGAACAACCAGCAGAGCAAGAAAATGATGAGGAAAAATCCTCTGATGAAGAAGATGCTCAAGAAAAGCTTTATGAAAAGGGGCTTGAAAAAACCAATAAAGGTTTTGGTGCGCGTTTAAATGCCTTCTTTGCAAGATTTAGATCAGTAGATGAAGACTTCTTTGATGATCTTGAAGATTTGTTGATTGAATCTGATGTTGGTTTTGAAACAGCTGAACAATTAACTGATGAATTGCGTGAAGAAGCTAAGTTGCAAAATGCTAAATCACGTGATGATTTGAAGCAAGTAATCGTTGAAAAATTGGTTGACCTTTACGACCAAGGTGGTCAAGGTAAGGATGAAAAATTAGCTTACGATCCTGACGCTAAACCTAATGTTTACCTTTTTGTCGGAGTTAACGGTGCCGGAAAGACTACTACCATTGGTAAATTGGCTAAACGCTTTAAAGATGAAGGTAAATCCGTTATTTTGGCTGCAGCCGATACTTTTAGAGCAGGTGCGGTTGAACAATTGGAAGAATGGGGCAAGCGTGTTGGTGTCCCTGTTGTAACTGGTAAAGAGAAGGCAGATCCTGCTTCAGTTGTCTACGATGCTACTGAACGGGCAATTAAAGAACAAGCTGATTATCTGTTAGTTGATACAGCAGGTCGTTTGCAAAATAAGAAGAACTTGATGGCTGAGCTTGAAAAGATTCAAAGAACGATCAAGAAATTATTGCCTGAACAACCAGCAGAAACTTTATTGGTTCTTGAATGGTTCAACTGGACAAAATGCCCTTTTGCAGGCCAAAGACTTTGACAAGACCACTAAGTTAACCGGTTTAGTTTTAACTAAGCTTGATGGCTCTTCAAAGGGTGGAGTTGTTTTGGCAATCCGTAACGAAATGAAGTTGCCAGTTAAATTGGTTGGTTTAGGTGAAAAGGCAGAAGATTTAGCAGATTTTGATGCTGCAAATTATGCTATTGGTCTTTTCCACGGCCTAGTCTAGTGATAAAGTAAAAGCATATACTATATTAGTTATAAGGAGAATTTTATGAAAGAATATAGCGCTTGTACTACTATCTTAGTAGGTAAGAAAGCATCAATCGATGGCACTACCATGATTGCTCGTAACGATGATACTTTCCGTCCTATTACCCCACAAAAGTTTCATTATTGAACCAGCTCGTCATGGTGAAAAGAAGCACATTAAGTCATGGCTTAACAAGTTTGAAATGGATCTTCCAGAAGATGCTCAACGTGTTCCAGCCGTACCTAATGTTGATTACAAGCACCGTGGTTACTACGACGAAAGTGGTATTAACCAAGAAAACGTTGCTATGTCATGTACCGAATCAACTTACGGTAACGAAAGAACCTTAGCATTCGATCCACTTGTTAAGGATGGTTTGGATGAAGACTGTATGCAAACTTCAGTATTGCCATACATTCACTCAGCTCGTGATGGTGTTAAGTACTTGGGTAAATTGATTGCTAAGTACGGTTCACCTGCTGGTAACTCAGTTTTATTCAGTGACAAAGATGAAATCTGGTACATGGAAATCGTTACTGGTCACCACTGGGTAGCAGAACGTATTCCAGATGATTGCTACGCTGCAACTGGTAACCGTGTAGCTATTGAACAAGTTGACTTCGACAACCCTGATTACTTCATGTGGAGTGAAGGCATTCAAGAATTCGTTGAAAAGCACCACTTGAACCCAGATCACGAAGGCTGGAACTTCCGTCACATTTTCGGTACTTACACTGAACAAGACCGTCACTACAACACTAACCGTCAATGGTACATTCAAAAGTTGTTCAACCCTGAAATTGAACAAGACCCACAAGATGGTGATATTCCATTCATCCGTAAGGCTGCTAAGAAGATTACCAAGGAAGATATTGAATTTGCATTAGGTTCACACTACCAAGACACTCCATATGATCCATTTGGTAAGGGTACCGATGAAGAAAAGCACCGCTACCGTCCAATTGGTTTGAACCGTACACAAAACGCTCATATCTTGCAAATCAGAAGTGATGTTCCAGAAGACCGTGCCGCAATTATGTGGTTATGTATTGGTGGTCCAACATTTACTCCATTCATTCCATTCTTTGCTAACATGAACGATACTGATCCTTCATTTAACAATACTTCAATGGATTACAACATGAATGACGCATGGTGGTACTACAAGTCATTTGCAGCCATTGTAGAAAGTCACTACCCACAATTTGTTCAACTTGATACTACTTACCTTACTGAACTTAACCGTTACTTCAGAGGTCGTGTTGAAGAAATTATCAAGGACTCGGAAGGCAAGTCAGGCGATGAATTGACTGAATTCTTGACTAAAGAAAACCAAAAGACTGTTGCTCATACTCGTAAGGAAACTGAAAAGTTATGGGGTCAAATGATGATTGACTCAATCAACATGTCTAAGTTGACTTTCAACATGGATGAAAATCTTTAATAATAGATAAAAAAATGCAGCGTTTCGCTGCTTTTTTGTGAATTTGAAAGGCAGATATAGATGGCAGAAGGTACAATTGGTTCATTTCTGAACTAAGATCAGCAATGAAGTTGAAAAGCAAATGAATGATGATCTTAAAGAGTTTTGATATTGATGCTAATGAACTCGAATTCTTAATTGAATTGCGTCATCATAAGAATGGTAAAACCTTTAGCAAATTGGCTAAAGAGCTTCATGTTACAGATGAAAAGATTAAGCAAATAGCTTCTAAGCTTGAACAAAAGAATTTAATTACTGTTTCTGACAATACAGCGGTTGAAACAGATAAAGGCTTAGATTTATGCAAGAAGGTTGAAAAGCACCGTGAAGAAACTGATCAAACCATTACAGGGATGCTGAGCAAAGATGAAACCTTAGGTTTGGTTAATGTATTAAAGAAGATGCTTAAATCAAGCGAAAACAAAGATTTATATTAAAATCAAAAAAGGTGTCTAGGAATATTTTTCCTAGGCACCTTTTGCTTTATAAAAGTTTAATAAAAGTTTATTTCTTTTTATCCAAAATTGAGTGATGAATACCATAACCAAAAGTAAATGATTAAGCCCAAAAATAAACCAGATACCAGCGTAAAAGCTTAGCTTGATAGTCTAATCCTAAAGAAAGACAACTAAATGTAGCTAAAGAAAGCCTAAAGGCAGGCAAATACTGGGTAAAAATGGCATCTTAAAATGATGGATCATCAAATATCTTTGCCTTCACGTGGACGCAATTTATAAATACCTAAAGATACAAACATAAATGCGATTAACGTACCTGCTGAAACAAGTTGTGACAACATTGAGAATGGGAAGAAGGCACCCAGTAAAATGGCTACAACAGTTAAAGTCCATAATGCATTATTGGGTCGACGATCCGCATTTAACTTACCTAACCATTTAGGGAGCATCCCATCACGACCAAAAGAGTAAATCAATCTCGAACCAGCCATACTCATTCCGATTAAAGCAGTGAACATCCCAAGAACGGCGATGGTTTGTACAACGACAGCCACAATTGGATGTCCAGCATAGCGAAGAGCAAGCCCAACTGGTTCAGCAGAGTTAGCGTAATTTTTGGTAAGGCATCATTCCGACAAGTACAAGACTTACGCCAACAAATAAAGCAACAGCGATAGCTAATGAACCCAAGATACCACGTGGCATCGTCTTTTGTGGATTAATAGCTTCAGCTGAGTTGGCCGCAATTGAGTCAAAGCCGATGTATGATAGGAAGATCATTGAAACACCTGCGTAAATTCCTTGCCAGCCACCAAATGGTCCGTTAGCAGTCATGCGGTATTCTGGAATAAATGGAGTAAAGTTTGAAGCTTTAATTGCGGTTAAACCAACTACAATAAAGAGCAAAATTGCTAAAATCTTTTAAGATTACCAAACCGTTTTTCTACTCGAGCTGCTCTTGAAACACCACGACTGATCAAGATTGAAACTAAAATGAATAGAAACAAGAGAGATGACATCAATGATTCCGCCGTTATTACCAAACGCATTTGATAATGAATTTGGTAGTTTAAGACCTAATGGTGCAATCAGTGCACGGAAGTTAGCTGAAAGTCCGGATCCGACGAAAGCTAGGGCAATGAAGTATTCGGCAAGAAGCGCCCATCCTGCGACCCAACCCCAGAATTCACCAAAAACAACGTTGATCCATGAATAAGCTGAGCCGGCAAAAGGCATAGCTGCTGCCATTTCTGCGTAAGCGAAAGCTACAAGTCCTGCTGCAACAGCTGCTAAAACAAAGGAGATAGCAACGGCAGGTCCGGTATGCATCGCTGCAACTTCTCCAGGCAGGGTAAAGATCGAAGCAGAGACGATCGTTCCGACACCTAATGCTAAAAAGTCTTTTACCTTCAATGAGCGAACCAGGTGTCCATCTTTGTTTTCATAGACGCGTGGATCTTCTTTTTTGTTCATTCTTTGCCAAAGATTCACAACGCAACTCCTCCTTAAAAATAATATGGTATGTACTTCATTATAATTAAAAATACGTTAAAAATCAACTGAATAATTTTAAATATTTCACTTTGGGTACGTTGAAAGCACTTACGTTTAGTTACAAACAAAAAATAGAGTTATACCAAAAAGAGGGTCTTTTTAAAAACATAATTTTTGATATGGAGAGGGAGATTTATGGCTTTATTAATCGCTTTAGTTAACATTATTGGCTGGGGCCTTATCCCATTAACTGTTAAAGATTCGCCTCAAAGCCAGATTGCAGGAATGGGTATAGGTGCTTCAGCTACTGCTCTTATTATTTATTTGTTCTCAGTTAAGCAAAATGGTGTGACCAATGCATTTATTTACAGTCAACTTTGCTCCGTAATTTCAACATTTGGTGGTATCTGGTTCTTACATGAAGAAAAATCTAAACGTGAAATGTACCTACATTATTATTGGGTTGATTTTTATCGTCGGTGGTAGTATTTTTAACCGGTTTTTGCCAAGTAAAATTAGAAAAGAAGGGTCTTGATCGTTTTGATCAGGGGCCTTTTTTGATATACTAAAGGCTGGTGAAACTTAATGGATGAATTAACTAAAAACGAAGAGCTTGGCGATTTATATGCCTATTACGGCACATTGCTGACTCGGGGCCAACAATCATATTTTGAAGATTATTACTATAATGATTTGTCCCTAGGTGAAATTGCTGTAAATCATCATGTATCAAGACAAGCCGTTTATGATAATTTGAAACGGTCGAGCAAAAATTTTGCAGAACTATGAAGATAAGCTTCATATGCGTAGAGATAATGACCATATTGAAAATGTATTAGCAGATGTACTACTATCAATTGATAACGATGATAGTAAAACTGCTAAAAATGAAATAACGAATTTATTAAATCAATTGAGGGGAGAGTAACCCATGGCTTTTGAAAATTTAAGTGAACGAATTCAAAAAGCATTAAAAAATTTAACTGGTAAGGGTAAGATTTCAGAAGAAGATATTAATAAAGCTAGTCGTGAAATCAGATTAGCTTTGCTTGAGGCCGACGTTAACTTCAAGGTTGTTAAGGACTTTATCAAGACAATCAAAAAAGAAGCATTAGGTAAGGAAGTTCAGGAAAGCTTAAACCCTGGTCAGCAAGTAATTAAGATTGTTAATGAACAATTAACTAAGATGATGGGTGAGGAAGCAGTTCCTCTTAATAAGTCTAAGCATATTCCTACCATTATTATGATGGTTGGTTTGCAAGGTACTGGTAAGACTACTACTGTTGGTAAACTTGCATATCACTTGCAAAAGACTGAAAAAGCTCGTCCGCTTTTAATTGCCGGAGATATTTACCGTCCTGCTGCCGTAGATCAGTTGAAGCAAATCGGTGAACAATTGAAGGTGCCAGTATTTAGCGAAGACGGTGAAAAAGACGTTGCTAAAATCGTTCAAGATGGTTTAGCTGAAGCCGAAAAGAACAAAAACGATTATGTTTTAATCGATACGGCTGGTCGTCTTGAAATCGATGAACCATTAATGGAAGAACTTGAACGAGTAAAGAAGGTTGCCAACCCTGACAACATCTTGCTTGTAGTTGATGCCATGACTGGTCAAGCTGCTACCGATGTGGCTAAGGGCTTTGATGAACGTCTTGACGTTACTGGCGTTATCTTGACTAAGCTTGATGGTGATACTCGTGGTGGTGCCGCACTTTCAATTCGTGCCGTTACTGGTAAGCCAATCCTCTTCACTGGTCAAGGTGAAAAATTAAGCGACTTGGATGTCTTCCACCCAGACAGAATGGCCTCAAGAATCCTTGGTATGGGTGATATGCTTTCCTTAATTGAAAAGGCTCAACAAGATTACGATGCCAAGGAAGCACAAAAAGTTGCTGAAAAGATGCGTGAAAACACCTTCGACTTCAATGACTTTGTCGATCAACTTGAACAAGTACAAAAGATGGGACCTTTGGATCAAATTATGAAGATGATTCCTGGTCTTGCTAATAATCCTCAACTTAAGAATTTGAGCGTTGATCAAAAGCAAATCGATCATACTGAAGCGATTGTTTACTCAATGACTGAAGAAGAACGTGAAAATCCAGATATTTTGAATCCTAGCCGTCGTAGAAGAATTGCCGCCGGTTCTGGTCGTCCCGTTGTTGAAGTAAACCGAATGATCAAGCAATTTAAGCAAATGCGCGAAATGATGAGCAAGGTTACTAAGGGTAACATGAAGGGCTTAAGCAACTTGCCTGGTATGGATTCACCAATGGCCAAGATGGCTATGCGCCGCATGAATAAGAACTTCAAGAAGAACAAAAAGAAGCGTCTGCGTAAGGTTAAGAGATATCATTCATAAAAAATGAAGCTGTTTAAGGAAAAATACTTTTACACCCATTTTGTTTTTGGTGGTATATTATTAATCGTTAAGTTTTTAGGAGGAAATTAATTTTATGTCAGTTAAAATTCGTATGCACCGCGCTGGTGCCAAGAGAAAGCCATTCTACAGAATCGTTGTTGCAGACTCACGTATGCCACGTGACGGTCGTTTCATCGAACAAGTTGGTTACTACAACCCAGTTTTCACAACCAAAGGAATTGAAGCTTTGACGAAGACAAGATCTTTGAATGGTTACAAAAGGGTGCACAACCTTCAGACACTGTTAGATCACTTCTTTCAGGTGCTGGCTTGATGGCTAAGTTGCACGATGCAAAATACAACAAGTAATTTGCTATTAGAGAAAGCTTGATGCCGAGTGCTTCAAGCTTTTTTTTGTTACTACAAAGGAGAAAAAATGCAATATTTTGATGTTGCAAAGATTTTAACCACGCATGGCCTAAATGGTGAAGTTAAAGTTAACGTGATTACAGATTTCCCGGAAGATCGTTTTGCGGAAGGGATGCAGCTAGCTTTAAAGGCTGATACTGATCGAATTTTGACTATTAAAAATGAGCCGTCCTTTCAAACAATTTTGGCTGCTTCAATTTGATGAAGTAACTGATATTGATGAGGCAGAAAAACCTTCGTGGTCAAATTTTGGTAGTTAGTGAAGATAATTCGTGGTGAATTGCCAGAAGGTGTTTATTACTACAAAGATATTTTTGACTGCGATGTGATTGATGAAGAATCTGGAAAAAGATTAGGTAAAATTACTGATATTCAATCGCCCGGTGCTAATGATATTTGGTTAGTTCATGAAGATGACGGTAAAGAATATTGGATTCCTAATATTGCAGACGTAGTAAAAAAAGGTTGATGTTCCTAACAAGAAGGTTTATGTAGAATTAATGGAGGGCTTGCGCGATGAAGATTAATGTTTTAACCCTTTTTCCAGATATGTTTACTCCATTACAGGTTTCAATGTTAGGGCGTGGTCTTGAAGACAAAAAGTGGGATCTCAATTTAGTTAATTTCCGTGATTTCACTACCGATGTTCATCATCATGTTGACGATACCCCATATGGTGGTGGAGCCGGCATGGTTTTACAAATCATGCCAATCAAGAAGGCGCTTGATTCACTTCCTTCAACTGGTAAGATAATTATTACTGCGCCACAAGGCAAAACCTTTAATGAAAAAATGGCACAGGATTGGGCTAAGGAAGATGAATTAACCTTTATTTGTGGTCACTATGAAGGCTTTGACCAACGCGTGTATGACTTAGCTGATGAAACAGTTTCAATTGGCGATTACGTCTTAACTGGCGGTGAATTGCCAACAATGAGCATGATTGATGCTACGGTGCGCTTAATTCCTGGTATCTTGGGTAATGCGGCCAGTCCAGTTGAAGAGAGCTTCTCTCATGGCTTGCTTGAATACCCACAATATACTCGCCCAGCAGACTTTGAAGGCCAAAAGGTGCCGGAGGTTTTAACTAGTGGCAACCACCAAAAGATTGACGAATGGCGCCATTATCAAGCTTTAAAGGCAACTTATCTTCATCGACCTGATATGCTTGAAAAGCGTGAGCTTTCAGATGAAGAAAAGAAGATGCTGGCTGACATTAAAGCTGAAACAAATTAAAATAAAAACAGCAAACTAAAAGACATGATAACTTGGATTTAAGTGATCATGTCTTTTTATTGTTTATCTTTTTAGAATTATTCTACCTTAACCTGCGATAATAATTAAAACAAGAATATCTAAAAGGATCATTCCCATGGCTGGTAAAAAGGCAGCTGCTAGATTGATGATCATTTCAATCAGGAGAATCCAGCTAAGTTTGACCTCAAGTTTTGACAATTTGAAATGAATACTGATTAAAAACAAAACTCGGATCATTAGCAGCATGAGGATCAAAGAAAAACTAAATAAAATTTTGCTTTCAAGATTCCCATCAATGATTACTAGGTAAAGACTAACGCCAATTAAGATCATATCAATATTAATAATTAAAATGTTGATAATTGAATCGTTACCATGGTTATCAAAATAACCACTGAGCTCGCCCCAACCCAAAATTAGCCAGAAAAATGTCAGGATTGCATTAATAAATCCGGTTAGTGTTTGATGTTCTAGTAAGCTTTCCGTTAGTCGTGAAAAGACTACAGCAAAAATTAAATCATAGAATAATTCTAACCAAGAAATTTTACGGTTTTAATCACATTTTTGATAGTACGTGGCTTGCCCAAAAAATTTACTATTTTATTCATTACTCTTCCTTGATTTATAAAAAATATTTTACTACAAAGATAAAAAAGCTAGGTTAGTAATTGATTTTTAACTTGAACAGTTAGTCTAACCTTGTTATACTAGTAAGCGTGGATTTTCCACGGAATTTATAAGTTATGGGTGTTCCGCTGGCGCTGGTGCGTTGATGAAGACCGAAGAAGGAGAAAAATATATTATGGATCCATTAATTCAAGAATTAACTAAAGAACAAATTCGTGACGATATTCCTGCTTTCCGTGCAGGTGATACTGTTACTGTTCACGTACGTGTTGTTGAAGGTACTCACGAACGTATTCAGTTATTCGAAGGTGTTGTAATTAAGAAGAAGGGTACTGGCATCGGTGCTACTTACACTGTTCGTAAGATTGCTTCAGGTGTTGGTGTTGAAAGAACTTTCCCAGTTAACGACCCACGTGTTGCTAAGGTAGAAGTTAAGCGTCATGGTCGTGTACGTCGCGCTAAGCTTTACTACTTACGTGAACGTCACGGCAAGTCAGCAAGAATTGCTGAAGCACGTCGTTAATAAAATGAAAAATAGTCGATTCGTAAGAATCGACTAATTTTTTTACATTAGTTTGTGAAAATAATTAAGTGTGAAACGACTGTGTAACATACATATTATATCACAAAGTGGCAAAATAATGCTTATAATTGCTGATATAAAGAGACTTACGGCTTGTGAAAGCTAATTTTCAAAAAATCAACATTCTATGTGGAATTAAAACAAAAGCCACCAGTTATCCACACCGGCGGCTTTTGTTTAGTATTAAATTGTGTTTATTATACTCTAAAAAGCAAAAAAGTGAAATAGTGGTCGGCATTACTTATAATGTAAATGTTAGAAAAATGAAGGGAGGAAAAGTGGTTGAACTATTCTCAAGAGTTGATAGATGAAGTTAAAAAACGTTCTGCAGGTATGCGACTTGAAGGAATCAATTCAGGTAGTGGACCTAAGCATCCTAAGTTGATGATTATTGGTGAAGCACCCGGCAGAAATGAAATAGTTAATAACATTCCTTTTAGTGGGGATGCAGGCAAAGAATTAAATAAATCTTTAGCACAGATCGGCTTAACTAGAGATGATGTCTACATTACTAGTGCAGTCAGAAGCAGACCATATGCAATTAAAAAGGTCTTTAGTAAACGTGAGAATAAGGAAGTTACTAAGTATCCCAATCGCAAGCCAACCAAAAAGGAAGTTTTAGCGCATGCACCTTTTTTAGACTATGAAATAGATTATGCGCAACCTAAATTAATAGTCGCTTTAGGCAATACCGGATTGGAACGTTTGCTTGGCCTAGGACATAAAATATCGGAAGAACATGGCAAAGTAATTGAAAATACGCCAATTTTACGGCTCAATCCACAAAAAGATGGTTATGTTTGGTCAAAACAAAAATACACGATCTTTCCTGAATATCATCCAGCTGCTGTTTTTTACAATCGCAAACTAAGTGATGATATTATTAAAGATTGGAAGGTAATTAAGTCTTATCTAGAAAAGGAAAAATAATGAGTAACGAAACTTTTTTAATACCTATTAGACAAAATAATGATTTGTCTGATGTTGCCTTAAATGAGTTGAGAATGGATTTGGATGAGCATCCCCTAAATCAACGTAAATATACTGAACTTGCATATTTGCCTGGCAACAGCCGCAAGTATAGTTTGAATAGTGTTAAAACGATTGAAAGTCCATTGCGTCATAAGAAGATTTTGTTCTTAGGTTCATCAGTTACTTTTGGCTTTGGTGCCTTAGGTGAATCATTTGTAGATTATTTATGGAAGAAAGACGGAATCGACGCTATTAAAGATGCTGAAAATGGCACGACTTTGGTAGATCAAGATACAAGCTATCATGGTGACTCATACGTTGCCCGTTTTAAGGAAGAGCTTAAAGAAGATAAGCCAGACATGCTTGTCTTGCAACTGTCAACTAATGATGCCAATACCAATCAAAAACTGGGTAAAATCAGTTCAGATGATACTTTTGATACGCAAACCATTATTGGTTCTATTGAGTATATCGTCAATGAAGCACACAAAAAGTGGGATTGTCCTATTTTGATTTATACCAATCCATACTTTGAAAGTAATTTGTATGAACAAATGGTAGATAGTACGCTTGAACTTGCTAAAAATGGGGAGTTCAAGTACTGGATCTTTATCATAATTCCGAATTTAAAAATGCAAGATTCACTTTATATGGCTGATGAAATCCATCCAACGCGTGCTGGCTATTTAGAGAAATGGATGCCTTTATTTGAAGAGCAACTAAACAATCTTTTGCTAAAAAAATAAGCTAAATTCAATTTAGCTTATTTCGTGAATATTATTAATCAATATTGTTACGGTAAAGGCTAACAACCTTACCCAAATGCTTACCTTTGGCAAAATGATTGGATTCATAGTATCATTTTCAGGTTGGAGGCGGTAATGACCGTTTTCCTTGTAGAAACGCTTAACTGTGGCTTCATTTTCTTCGGTCATAGCAACAACAATTTCACCGTTGTTAGCTGAATTTTGTTTTCTGACAATGACGCTATCGCCATTAAGAATACCAGCGTTGATCATACTTTCACCGTGAACCTTAAGCATGAAGAGTTCACCAGCATCATTTTCCTGTATATTCGGCAGAATAATTCATGTGGGCATTGAATTCCTTTTTTGTACAACCCTCAAAAGGATGCCAATGGTTTGTTGCTCCAATCCATTCACACAGTTCAAGTATGGAGGATTTATTGGATGTGAAATAAACGAAGGAATGCTTTTCGAGTATCTTTAAAATCATCCAATAATCAGACAAGCGCCAATACATATTTGTACGTACCAACATCAG
>ENA-OQBL01000416-OQBL01000416.1-human-gut-metagenome-genome-assembly--contig:-NODE-416-length-22712-cov-3.279699_pt1 | contig 22712 bp, 25 predicted proteins | sample MGYA00242747_ERZ504553 | MGnify/ENA primary metagenome ERZ504553 (study PRJEB26092, sample SAMD00036240) | human gut metagenome | host: Homo sapiens | study: EMG produced TPA metagenomics assembly of...
ATGACAGAGGAATTTTAAAAGATGTTATGCGTTCTATCATGGAAAATAAACTTGCTGTTTTTTGTACTGTAATCTTGGCAGTGATAGTACTTTTGGCAATATTTGCACCATTAAGTCCTTATGATCCGGATGAACAGGATTTGTTAAATAAACTTGCGGCACCATCTATAAAACATCTTTTTGGGACAGATGACTTAGGAAGAGACTATTTTACCAGAGCTTTATATGGTGGAAGAATTTCGCTGGCTGTAGGCTTTTTGTCTATGATTCTGTCAACAGCGATAGGTACTGTGATTGGTACAGTCAGTGGTTATATGGGTGGGAAAGTAGATGTAATACTAATGCGGTTTACAGATATTTTTATGTCAGTACCAAGTTTTTTACTGATGGTAGTCATTAATTCTGTATTTCCACCAAAAGTGTATTCGATGATTATTATTCTTGGATTATTTGAATGGTGTCAGATAGCCCGTATTACAAGAGCTGAAACACTGTCATTAAAAGAACGGGATTTTGTGTTGGCATCCAGACATTTAGGGGCAAGTGACGGGTACATTATTTTTAAACATATTATTCCTAATATGAGTGCTTCTATTATTGTGGCGGCAAGTCTGGCTGTGGCAAGAGCAATATTGACAGAATCAGCATTAAGTTTTATGGGACTTGGAGTACAGCTTCCAAAAGCTTCATGGGGAACAATGCTACAAAGTGCACAGATGTATATTATGGATCAGCCGCTTCTTGCAGTTTTTCCGGGATTGTTTATTGTGCTGACAGTGTTTAGTTTTAATATTCTGGGAGATGCATTAAGAAATGCATTGGAACCAAAGATCATGAAATAGAGGTAGGTAAATGGAAAAAATAATAGATATCAAAAATTTGCGGGTATCTTTTCATACATATGCAGGAGAAGTGCAGGCAGTCAGAGATGTCTCATTTTATGCAAAAAAGGGAGAGACACTTGCAATTGTGGGAGAATCGGGCTGTGGAAAGTCGGTTACATCAAAAGCTGTGATGGGGCTGATCGCACAACCACCGGGTGAGATTGGAAAAGAAAGTCAGATTTTGTATCACGGAAAAAATATTCTTAAGCAGTCAGAAAAAGAATGGAAAGAGTATAGAGGAGCCAGATGCTCCATGATATTTCAGGATGCCCTTTCTTCTTTGAATCCTACTATGAACATAGGGAAACAGGTTATGGAGAATATCACAAATCACTCGAATGTTTCGAAAGCCGATGCGAAAAAGCAAGCAATACATATGCTTGAGATGGTAGGAATTCCGGATCCAGCGCTATGTATAAAAAAATATCCACATGAATTATCTGGTGGTATGAGACAGAGAGTGATGATAGCAATTGCTTTATCCGCAAATCCAGAGATACTGATTGCAGATGAACCGACAACAGCGTTAGATGTTACGATACAGGCACAGATTCTGGATCTTATGAAAAAAATCCAAAAGGAAACAGGTACAACAATTATTATGATCACGCATGATTTAGGAGTTGTTGCAAATATTGCAGATCATATTGTTGTTATGTATTCAGGAAAGGTTGTGGAGATGGGGACGAGTGATGAAATCTTTTATCAATACAAACATCCGTATACATGGGCGTTATTAAATGCGGCACCGAATCTGGAACTGGGGCATAAACAGAAACTGGTATCAATTGAAGGAACACCACCGGATTTAATCTGTCCGCCAGAAGGATGTCCATTTGCAGAAAGGTGTAAGCATTGTATGAAGATATGTGTAGAGGCAATGCCGCCAGAATATGAATTTGAACCGGGGCACAAGGCAGCCTGCTGGCTGTACCATCCTGATTCCGTATATCAGGATATAGATCTGACAGAGGGGGTATAGCAGTGGAACGTGAAATATTAATGGAAGTGAAACATCTGAAAAAGTATTTTAAACTACATTCAAATCAGTATTTAAGAGCTGTGGATGATGTCTCTTTTAATATTTATAAAGGAGAAACATTAGGAATAGTAGGGGAATCTGGTTGCGGAAAGACAACTTGTGGAAGAACCTGTATTGGAATGTATGGGAAAACAGATGGAGAAGTTCTCTATCGAGGCAAAGACGTGCATAATTTGAAAGTCTCTGAAAAAAAAGAGTTTATGCGTCAGGTTCAGATGATATTTCAGGATCCATATTCTTCCCTGGATCCAAGGCTGAAAGTTCATGATATCATTGCTGAGGGAATGAGAATCCATCATTTAACTTGTTCGAAAGCAGAAGAGATAGAAGAGGTGCAGAAATTATTGAAGCAGGTTGGACTTAATCCAGAACATGCAAGCCGTTATGTACATGAATTTTCAGGCGGACAACGTCAGAGAATAGGAATTGCCAGAGCACTTGCTGTGAATCCGGAATTTCTGTTATGTGATGAACCGATATCTGCATTGGATGTGTCAGTCAGGCACAGGTGGTCAATTTGTTAATACGTCTGCAGAAAGAAAGAAATTTGACAAGTATTTTTATCGCACATGATCTTTCGATGGTGAAACATATATCCGACCGGGTTGGGGTGATGTATCTGGGAAGAATGGTGGAACTGGCAGAGGCTGATGAGTTATATGATCATCCAGTACATCCTTACACCAATGCTTTAATGTCTGCCATCCCGATTCCAGATCCCAAAAAATGAAAAACGAAAGACAATAATCAGATTGAGGGTGAGGTGCCAAGTCCTGTAGATGTGCCTGAGGGATGCGTATTCTGTAATCGCTGTCCGATAGCAGAAGAGATATGCAGTAGAAAGATGCCTGAATTACAGGAGGTCTCGAAGGAACATTTTGTTGCCTGCCATAAGTTGAAGGGAAAGTAGTCTGAAAGGAGTAAATAGAATGTATGATTTTGAGAGAGGGATAGAACGAAAAGGTACGAATTGTGTAAAGTGGGATGTACCTTTTATTAAGCAGACAGATTTGCCAATGTGGATTGCAGATATGGATTTTCAGATTGCGCCTGCAATTCAGAATAATTTAAAAAAAGTAGCTGGACAAGGGGCATTTGGTATCAGTTTTTGTCGGAAAAGTATTATCAGTCAGTTATGAGATGGATGAAGCAAAGACACGGATATGAATTACAGCGAGAAGAAATCTGCTTTATCCCTAATGTTGTGGTGGGGCTTGCTTATGCAATACAGACAATTTCAAAACCAGGAGATGAAATTATTGTCCAAACCCCTGCATATGGCCCTTTTTTTGAAGTGGTTAAAGATAATAACAGAGTAATTGTAGAGAATCGCATGAAAAATGAAAACGGATATTATACGATGGATTATGAGGATCTGGAACGCAAAATTACATCCAGGACAAAAGCAGTGATTATCTGTAATCCACATAATCCTACGGGAAGAGTGTGGAAAGAAGAGGAATTAAGAGAACTTGCCCAAATATGTGAAGAGCATAACCTGTATATTTTGTCAGATGATATTCACAGTGAACTTTTGTCAGAAGGGAACAGGCATGTGTTCATTACCAGTTTGTCTGAGAAAATAAGAAAAAGAAGCTTTATATTTACATCTCCGTCAAAAGCTTTTAATCTTGCCGGTATTCATGTTGCAAATTGTTTTATTGCAGACGAAGAATTGAGGAAAGCTTTTATGGAAAATGCATCGAAATTTCATGCATCGGAAAGCAATGCGTTTGCAGAAGCAGCATTGACTGGAGCTTATGATGAATCTGGGGAATGGTTGGATGAGTTAAATAAATATATCAATGATAATCTGGATTATTTTGTGGGTGAAATTCAGCAAAACATGCCGGGTTTGTATGTGCGAAAGCCGGAAGGGACATATCTTGTCTGGGTGGACTTTCGGAATGCAGGAATTGATGTAGAAAATATCCAGGAAGTAGTAAAAAATGAATGCGGAATTATTGCAAATGCAGGAGATTTTTTGGAAAAGAAGGAGAAGGATTTTTGCGGTTCAATGTTGCATGTTCCAGAGATATTCTGAAAGATGCTGTTAATCGCCTGAAAAAAAGTTCGGAAGTAAATGAGATGGAAAATGAAAGAAAAAAGGATTATGTGGAATATGTCCTGATAAATGTTGGATAGAAGCAACAATTGAAAATGGTAAATTAGTAAAAGTGGAGCCGGATAAAGATTCTCCGTTTGGCAGAGTGTGCCCGAGAGGAGCATTGTCAAAAGAAATTATATATTCAAAAGACCGAATTTTGCATCCAATGGTCCGTATAGGAAAAAAAGGAGAAGGAAAATTCAGGAGAGCAACTTGGGAAGAGGCACTGGAAAAGGCTGCTGAAGGATTTTTGAAAATAAAAAAACAATACGGAGCCCGGGCACTCGCATCATATGTCGGAACCAGCGGAAGAGAAGACGGGACCATGCGTGCAATAGCAGGAAAAGATGCATTTTTTCAACATTTGGGTTCTCCAAATGATATGAGTTGTGGTGCTACGTGCTTTACAGCTGCCAATGTTATTACTCCGATTACGACACTGGGAATTCCACAAGGAATGATCCAGGCTGATTTTGAGAATGCAGAAATTGTAGTTGTATGGGGAACAAATTTGAAAACAAATTCTGGTCCGGGACGTTTATATGAAAAAGTAAAAGAGGCACAAAAAAGAGGTGCATATCTGATTGTTATCGATCCGAGAAAAAAAGGAATGGGTATGGAGGCTGACTGGTGGATTCCAGTTGTTCCCGGATCGGATGGAGCACTTGCACTTGCAATGCTTAAAATAATCGTAGAGGAAGAAAAATATGACAAAGAATTTGTGGAAAAATATACAGAGGGCTTTGGGGAATTTTCCGAATATCTAAAACAAATCACCGTTGAAGAAATGTCAGATTATTGTGGTGTGGATTGTGAAATTATACGATTGCTTGCGGATAAATTATGTAGTACAACAAAAGCTGTATTAAGTGTATATACGGGAATAGAATATCAGAGAAGCGCAGTGCAGAACTATCGTGCAATACAGATTTTATGGGCAATTACAGGAAAATATGATGTAGAAGGTGGTATGTATATTAACGGAGGTCATTTTCCTACTGTAAAATTAAAAAAAGTTCCGGAACAGAATCAGCCAATAGGAAGCAAAGAATTTCCGCTGTTTTATGGAATAGTCGGCCAGGGACAATTTAGTGAAATACCAAAAGCAGTGCTAAATGATGATCCTTATCCGGTTAGAGGACTGCTAATTGCAGCAGCATCACCGGCATTGACCTATCCTGATAAAAAATTATGGCATAAAGTTTATGAAAAATTGGATTTTCTGGTTGTGAATGAACGTTTTATGTCAGAAGAGATTATGTATGCAGACGTAGTGTTCCCAGCAACTACATACTATGAAAATCAAATACCTGTCAGCAGCCCCTTATTTGGTTGGAAACTTCGAAATCGAATTATTCAACCATTGGGAGAAGCAAGAAACGATGTTCATATTTTACAGGCACTGGCTGAAAAAATGGGCTTTGGGGAAGCTTATCCCAAAAGCGATGAGGATACGGAATTGTGGATGTTGGATGGAAACAGAGAATTATTAGAAAAATTAAAATGTTCAGAAGCAGTTATGCCACAAAAATCTCCTGTAAAATATAAAAAATACCAAACGGGTGATCTTAGGAAAGATGGAATGCCGGGATTTCCGACACCGTCTGGAAAATTTGAAATCTGTTCAAAACTTATAGAGGAATGCGGATATACAGGACTACCAGTTTATAAAGATATCAGAGGAATAAAAGAGTTGGGAAGCAAAGAAGAATATCCTATGATATTGACTACAGGTGCAAGAAGTGCCGTGCGTTTTGCATCTTTCGGTCCGGCTGTTCGTGAAATCATACAGTTAGAACCATATCCGGTAGCAGATATCAATTTGGAAGATGCAACAGAATTAGGAATAAATGAAGGACAGAAAATATGGATAGAAACTGTATTTGGAAAACAGCCGTTTAGAGCAAATATATGTGAAATAACAAAAGGCTGCATTCATGCTCCGTTTGGAAGTGGTGGAGTAAATATGTTAGGAGAATGGAAAGAAACTAATATCAATGAAGTGTGCAGTATGGAGTATCATGATGAGTTATCAGGATTTCTCTTGTATAAATCTATGCCGTGTCGTGTTGTTTTGGAAGAATAATTTCAGCTTTACAGAAGCTGGGACTTCGTATAAAATAAAATGATAGAAAGGGTTCTCCGAAGCCGGCATGCCTAAGACGTGAAAAAAGGTGACGGGATGCAGGCCAGGAATGACAGAAAACAGTCAGTTCCTCAGGGTAGATATGGAAACGTATCTGCCTCCCGCATATTTGGAAAGGAGAGCAGTGAAGATAAGACAGGAAAATCATAGATAACTGTTTTTCCTGTATTTGGCCTGCTCTTTTTTCAGAAATGAGCAGGTTTTTTATTGTGCAATCAAAGGTAAGTGCCGTGATTCTGTGTGGTGGTGAAAGCCGTAGGATGGGGCAGGATAAAGCAAAATTACAGGTTGGTAAATATACATTTTTAGAACAAATTGTAAGGAATATAATGGATAATGGTCCGGATGAAATGTTTCTTTCAGTAAGAAGAAAGAATGATTATTCTGAGATAAAGGTAACGCATATTGAAGATTTGGAACAGAACAAAGGACCGTTGATGGGAATATATTCAGTTATGTGTGTGGCAAGTTATGAAAAGATATGGGTGACTTCCTGCGATATGCCTTTTATAGACTGGCAGGTAGCAGAAGAATTAGCGGTCTATTTTGAGGATGGAATCGATGCGGTAATCCCGGTAGACAGGACCGGAAAGAAATACGTGCTCTGCGCATGGTATCGGAAATCTACACTGGAGATTCTGAAAGAACAGCTGGAATCAGGAGATTTGAAAGTAAAGCATCTGCTGGGGCGTCTGAGAGTGTGTTATGTAGCGGTAGAAGGACTGACGGATGGAAGTCATAAATTCCAAAATATCAATACCAGGGAGGAATATCAGGCGTTTACAGGACAATCAGACAGTATATCCAACAGAGAATCCTGCGGCAAGTCTGCCGGGACAGCAGTCAGACCGGATAAAGAACTGCACACAGATATTCCGATTGTATCTTTTGTTGCATATTCCGGCACCGGTAAGACGACATTTTTGGAGAGATTAATCCCAAAGTTGAAAGCACGGGGACTTAAGATCGCAATTGTAAAACATGACGGACACCGGTTTGAAATTGACCATGAAGGAAAAGACAGTGACCGTTTCACAAAAGCCGGGGCAGATGTAACGGGCCTGATCTCATCGGAAAAAGCGGTATTGATGGAAAACAGGCAGACAGATCCGGAAGATTTTCTGAAAAAGATAGACGGGGTAGATCTGATCCTGACGGAAGGATTTAAACAAGGACCATGGCCGAAGATTATGCTGCACCGGAAGGGAAGCGGAAAACCCATGCCGCTATTGCCGGAAGAATGTCTGGCAGTGATTAGTGATGCAGAGGTTATGGATTGCGAAAATCTCTTCACATTGGAAGAGACAGAGAAAACGGCAGATTTTTTATTCCGCTATGTACAGAATACATTATGCTGATAATGTAAACAAAAAGAAAATGAGGAGAAAAATATGAGACTGATCAGAACAGAGGATGCAGTAGGACATGTATTATGTCACGACATGACACAGATCATTCCGGGAGTGACGAAAGATGCAAGATTCCGGAAGGGACATGTTGTCACAGAAGAAGATATTCCGGTATTGCTTTCGATTGGGAAAGAACATCTGTATGTCTGGGAGAAGACAGATGGAATGCTTCATGAAGATGAAGGTGCGGAACGCCTGCGTAAGATCGCACAGAATGAAAACATGCATCCGTCAGAAGTAAAAGAAGGAAAGATTGAATTGATTGCGGATGTTGACGGGTTATTTCAGGTGGATGTCGGGCGTTTATATGATGTGAATAGTGTCGATGAGATCATGATCGCGACCAGACATACGAATATGGCAGTGAGAAAAGGAGACAAACTTGCGGGAATGCGTGTGATTCCGCTGGTCATAGATGAAAAGAAACTGGAAGAAGCAGAAAAAGCAGCCGGGGAAGAACCATTATTGAAGGTGACACCGTGGAAATTAAAGACTGCAGGTGTGATCACGACAGGAAGTGAAGTCTATAAAGGCCTGATCAAAGATCAGTTTACGCCGGTAGTAGAAAAGAAACTGGAAGCATTCGGAATACAGATGACAAAACATGTGCTGTGCAGTGATGACATGGAGATGATTACACAGGCGATTGCAGATATGAAGAAATCAGGAGTGGATCTGATCATTTGTACAGGAGGAATGAGTGTTGATCCGGATGATAAGACGCCGGGGGCGATCAAAGCTTCCGGAGCCGGGATTGTAACTTACGGAGCACCGACACTTCCGGGGGCAATGTTGTGTCTTGGATATTTTGAGGACGGGACACCGGTTGTCGGACTTCCGGGATGTGTGATGTATGCAAAGGCGACGGTATTTGACCTGATTCTTCCGAGAATGGCGGCAGGAGTTCGGATTGACCGGAAAGCGGTTATCCGGATGGGACATGGAGGACTCTGCCTGGGATGCCGGGAATGCCATTATCCGGTCTGCCCATTTGGAAAGGAGGCATAAAGTGCGGCCATCAAGAGTAACACTTGAACAGGCGCAGGAGTTGTTTAAAACCTGTATGCCCGTAAGAAAAAAAGAAGAAAAGCGGTCGGCAGACTGTCTGGGACAGATTTTGGCAAAGCCGGTATATGCGGCAGTGACACAGCCGCCATTTCCAAGATCCGCAATGGATGGATTCGCATTGAGAAGCCGGGATGTATGCAGGGCGGATATGCAGAATCCGGTTACATTAGAAGTTACAGGGTGCGTGTATGCCGGACAGGAGACAGCACTCGTGTTAAAGCCGTATCAGGCAGTACGGATTATGACCGGTGCGATGATACCGGAAGGTGCTGACTGTGTGGTAAAGCAGGAAGATACAGATTGGAACGCAGAAGCAGTTCGGATATATCATAATGCGCAGCCCGGAGAAAATTACTGCCCCAAGGGAGAAGATTTTTCGGTCGGAGATTTGCTGGCAGAAGCCGGAACCCCGGTAGATTCTTATCTGCTGGCAGCTGTCACGGCAGCAGGGGTAAGCAACCTTACGGTGTACAAAAGACTGAAAGCAGCGGTGATCACAACGGGCGATGAATTACAAAATACGGAGATAGCACTGCGGCCGGGAAAAATCTATGATGCGAATGGGGTCTGGCTGTGTTCAAGGCTAAGAGAGATGGACTGCGAGGTAGTACGGTATCAGACAGCAGGAGATGACCAAAGTAAAATTGCAGATGAGATCAGAGAAGCATGGAAAGAAGCAGATCTGATCCTTACAACCGGAGGTGTGTCGGTAGGAGAGAAAGACCTTCTGCCGGGTGTCATAGAAAATCTGAACGGAAACGTGTTATTTCATGGGATACAGGTAAAACCCGGAATGCCGACGATGCTTTCAGTGGTGAAGGGAACTCCGGTTCTGTCGCTTTCAGGCAATCCATTTGCTGTGGAAGCATTATTTGAAGTATTAGCCGGTGGCTATCTGACGGATATGGAAGACAGCAGGTATTTGCAGAAGAATCAGAGGAAAGTACTGAAACAGACATTTGTAAAGACAGGCAAAATGAAACGGATTGTAAAAGGAAGATGCGATGAAAGCGGTGTATATCTTCCGCAGATCCAGAAAAACGGTCAGCTTAAGAACGGAATCGGAAGTAACTGCCTGGTGATTTTTCCGGAAGGTGAACGGACGTATGCAGAAGGAGAAGCCGTCCGGGTAATCAGGATATAAGCAGCAAAACAGAGAAGTGGTTAGGAATCACATAGTAAAAAGGAGTAATCATGGGAGAATTTACGCATTTTAATGAACAGGGACATGCAGTGATGGTTGATGTCAGTGAAAAATCAGACACAGTGCGTGAAGCAACGGCAATAGGAAGAATCTCAATGTCGCAGGAATGTTTCGAAAAAGTGAAAACAGGCGGAATGAAAAAAGGAGATGTTCTTGGAACGGCCAGAATTGCAGGAATCCTGGGAGCCAAGAGAACATCGGAGTTGATTCCGCTGTGCCACATCCTGAATCTGAGCAAGGTTACGATAGAATTTGAATATATAGAGGGAGCCTGTGAAATTGAAGCACGCTGCACAGCGAAGACAGTCGGAAAGACCGGTGTAGAAATGGAAGCACTTACCGGTGTACAGGTAGCACTGCTTACTATCTACGATATGTGTAAAGCAGTGGATAAAGGTATGTGCATGAAGGATATCCGGCTGTTGAAGAAAACAGGTGGAAAAAGTGGAGTGTGGAAAGCCGGACAGGAGAAGGACATATGATCGATGCTGTCGGAAGAACAATTGATTATATGAGGATCTCAATTACGGACCGTTGTAATCTGAGATGCAGGTACTGTATGCCGGATGGAATTACGCAGGTGGCAATGTCCGAGATTCTCACATACGAAGAAATTAAGAAAATATGCACGCTTGCGGAAGAGCTTGGAATTCGGAAGATCAAGATTACAGGAGGAGAGCCGCTGATAAGAAAAAGGTTGTGTGGATCTGATCAGAATGATAAAAGAGATTCCGGGTATCATCCAGGTGACGATGACGACAAACGGTGTCCTATTGAAAGAAAACCTGAAAGCATTAAAGGATGCCGGACTGGATGGGATAAATATCAGTCTAGATACACTGGATCCTGAAAAGTACTACAAGATCACCGGAACAGATGCCTGTGATACTGTGTTGAAAGCAGTGGAGGCTTCGGTAGAAAGTGGAATACGGACCAAAGTAAACAGTGTGTTGCAGGATGCCGGTGACAGACAGGAATGGAGAACACTGGTAAGACTGGCAGAGAAACTGCCGGTAGATGTCAGGTTTATCGAATTGATGCCGATTGGAAGCGGAAAGAGGAATACAGGTGTATCGAATCTGGAATTACTGGATGAAATAAAGAAAGAGTATCCGGACATCCGGACAGATCCGGAAATACACGGAAACGGACCTGCGGTATATTACCGGATTCCGGGATTTGAAGGAAGCATCGGATTCATCAGTGCGATGCACGGTAAATTTTGCAACACCTGTAACCGCATCCGGCTGACTTCAACCGGAGACCTGAAGCCGTGTCTGTGCTACGGGGATATATATCCGCTTAAAGAATTATTGAAAAGCGGAACAGACGATGAGATAAGAGAACAGATAAAGCATGCCATAGAGAATAAGCCGGTGGCACATTGTTTTGAAAAGTCGGGAGAGATTACAGAAGCACATCAGATGGCACAGATTGGAGGATAAAAACAGGATGGATCAGAAGAAAGGCGTAGTCAGAGGAATCTGTATCAGTAAAAAAAAGAGGAACTGCCAAGTATCCGGTAGAATCTGCCAGGATTGTGCCGGACTGGGGCATTGAAGAAGATGCACATGGCGGAAAATGGCACAGACAGATCAGTCTTCTTGCACTGGAGAAGATTGAAGCATTTCGGGAAAAGGGAGCGGATGTAGATTTTGGGGCATTTGGAGAAAATCTGATCGTAGAGGGATTTGATTTAAGAAATGTTCCGGTTGATTCCGAAATACGGATCGGAGATGCAGTCAGGCTGAAAGTCACACAGATTGGAAAGGAATGCCACAGCCACTGTGCGATCTATCAGCGGATGGGAGACTGTATTATGCCAAGAGAAGGCATTTTCGCAGAAGTACTGACAGGTGGAATGATCCGTGTGGGTGACTGTGTGGAAGTCGTAATGCCGCAGGAAGACCGCCCATACAGTGTAGCCGTGATCACGTTGAGTGATAAAGCATTTGCCGGAGAACGAGATGACCTAAGCGGTCCGGCAATAGAAAAGATATTAAAAGACAGTGAAGAAAAAGATCATATCAGATTTGACATAAAAGAGACCATTCTTTTGCCGGATGGTGAAGAAGGATTAAAGAAACAGCTGATCCGTCTGGCGGATCAGAGACAGGTTGACCTGATCCTGACAACAGGCGGGACAGGATTTGCCTCAAGAGACATGACGCCGGAGGCCACGATCGCTGTCTGCGACCGGATGGCAAACGGAATTGCAGATGCGATCCGTAATTATTCGATGACGATCACAGACCGTGCAATGTTCAGCCGGGCAGTGTCGGGACTGCGGAAGAAGACACTCATTATCAATCTTCCGGGTAGCCCGAAAGCAGTGACGGAAGCACTGGAGTATATTCTTCCGAAACTTCCTCATGGACTGGATGTCCTGAGAGGAAATGTACAGGAATGTGGCAGGAAATAATCCTATTACAGATACAGTAACTGGTAAATTTATCAGACAAGAGAAAAGGAGAAACGTATTATGAAAAAACCAGATGGCAAAAAAGGATCGCATCTGTCTTCCTGGCAGGAGTGATGCTAGTTTCACTGGTAGCATGCGGAGAAAATAAAAAGACAGAAGAAAAGAAGACAGATGACAGCAAAAAAAGCAGCAAGAAAGAGACAGAGATCCAGGTATTCATCGCAGCAAGCCTGAACACGGTTATGACAGAGCTTGCAAAAGAGTACAACGAAGATCATCCGGAAGTGAAGATCACATTTAACGCAGACAGCTCCGGAACACTGCTGACACAGATCGAAGAGGGATATGAGTGTGACCTGTTCTTCTCTGCAGCACAGAAGCAGATGGATCAGCTTGAAGCAGACGGATTGGTAGTAGACGGCACAAGAGCAAATGTCCTGAATAACCAGGTGGTAGTTATCTCCTTAAAAGACAGCGGCACAAAGGTAACAGGTCTTGAGAACTTAAAAGATGCCAAGAGTATCGCACTTGCAGGCGGAAGTGTTCCGGTTGGAAAATATACAAGACAGGCACTGGTAAATCTTGGAACATTAAAGGCTGACGGTGAAGTAGATGCCATTACAACAGATCAAGTATCACAGGCACTTGGTGGAGTGGAGATTAGTGAGGAAGATAACGTAAGTAAAGTACTTACAGCAGTAGCAGAAGGATCCTGTGAAGTTGGAACAACATACTATTCAGATACTTATGGATACGAAGACAAACTGAATATCCTCCAGGTTGTAAGCTATGATCTGACAGGCGATGTTATCTACCCAATCTGTCAGGTACAGAATGACGAAGCAGATAAGACACAGACTGCAGCCGCAAAAGACTTCTACAAATTCGTATTATCTGACAAGACTAAGAAAGTCTTCGATGCATACTATTTCGACACAGACGTAGAAAGATAAGAAGCTTCATAGTATGAAAGAAAATATGCAGGCAGTTGTGGCTGCATGTTTTCGGTTTTCGAAGTATGTAATAGATGAAACAGGAGGAAGTTACATGGATGCAGTGGTAGAAATACTGAAAGGACTGGATTACAGTCCACTATATGTGTCGTTAAAGACGGGAATTGTTGCAACGATATTCTCATTCTTTCTTGGCCTGTTTGCCGCAAGAAGAGTAATCAAGGCAGGACCGAAAGTGAAAGCAATTGCAGATGGGATCCTGACACTGCCGATGGTACTGCCGCCGACGGCAGCAGGATTCTTCCTGCTTCTTCTGTTCAGCAGAAGACGTCCGTTTGGTATCCTGCTGTACGAACAATTTGGCATCAAAGTTGTACAGACCTGGGCTGGCTGTATCATAGCAGCGACCGTGATCGCATTTCCGCTGATGTACAGAAATGCAAGAGCGGCATTCGAACAGATCGATGTGAATCTGATTCATGCGGCAAGAACACTTGGTATGCCGGAATATAAGATCTTCTGGAAGGTTGCAGTCCCATCCGCAGGACCGGGATTGGTAGCGGGTACGATCCTGACATTTGCAAGAGCGCTTGGAGAATATGGTGCAACATCCATGCTTGCGGGCAATATTCCGGGAAAGACGGGAACCATTTCCCAGAGGATCGCAATGGTTATCCAGGACGGCAATTATCTGACGGCGGGCATCTGGGTTGTGATCATTATGCTGGTTGCATTCGTGCTGATCGTCCTTATGAATTTGGTGACCGGTCAGAATACGAAGAATATCCGGGAGATGGTAGGAGGAACGACAGATGGCGATGGAAGTAAAGATACATAAAAAACTTGGAGAGTACGAGCTGGATGTACACTGGAAATCCACGAAGGAAAAGAATCGGAATCCTCGGTGCTTCCGGAAGCGGAAAGAGTATGACTCTGAAAAGCATTGCGGGAATTGAGCACCCGGACCAGGGGCATATCCAGATCGGCGATCATGTCCTGTATGATTCTGATTCCAGAATCTGCTTAAAACCACAGAAAAGAAATGTCGGATATATGTTCCAGAACTATGCATTGTTCCCAACGATGACCGTGGAGCAAAATGTCGGAGCCGGACTTGCCGGTAACAAAAAGAAGAAGCAGGAACAGGTACAGAAGATGATCCGTCATTTCCGTCTGGAGGGACTGGAAAAAAGACTTCCGAGAGAGCTTTCCGGCGGGCAGCAGCAGAGAGTTGCGCTGGCGAGGATCATGGCATACGAACCATCCGTTATTCTTCTCGATGAACCATTTTCGGCACTGGATGTCTTCTTAAAAGACCGTCTGCAGCAGGAGATGATGGAACTCTTAAGCGATTATGACGGAACGGTGATCCTGGTGTCCCACAGCAGGGATGAGATCTACCGGTTCAGCGAGGAACTTCTGGTCATTGATGACGGGAAACAGATCTGTTACGGTGACACAAAGGCAATCTTTGACTGCCCAGAACAGGTGGAAGCAGCAAGGCTTACCGGATGTAAGAACATTGTTCAGGTAAAAAGGTTGGATGAACACAGTATCGAGATCCCGGACTGGGGCACAAGGCTTCATCTGGAACAGGAGATCGATGCAGAGATTACACATATCGGGCTTCGTGCACACGAATTCATCCCGGTGTGGGGCGAAAGAGAAGATAACTGCATTCCGGTTAAAGAAAAAGGAAAGGCAGAATTTCCATTTGAATGGAAATATTTCTTAAAAGGTGAGACAGAAGAAAGTGATGATATCTGCTGGTATGTACAGAAAAATCTATGGGACGAACTTACAGAAAAGGGCATTCCGGATTATCTGAAACTGCCGGAAAAAGAGATTCTTTTGCTGAAATAAAAATCATGATATAATGAGCGTTAGCGGACTGGCGTATGCTGGTTCTCTGACGCCTATTTTTGGGAGGAAGATAATGTATACAATCGGGACACATATGTCCATTGCGGGAGGAATTGCGAAGACTGCGGAAAATGTAGTAAAGATGAATGCCAATACGATGCAGATATTCAGTAGAAACCCGCGTGGATCCAGTTATAAAACTTATGCACAAGAAGAAGTAGAGAAATTCCAGCAGATCCGTAAAAGCCATGCATTCGGTCCGGTTCTTGCACATGCGCCGTATACGATGAATCTGGCGAGTGCGACGGAAAAGACATATGAATTTGCCTGTACGGTGATCCGGGAAGATATCAGACGTATGGACGAACTGAAGATTGAAAACCTGGTATTCCATCCGGGCAGTCATACCGGGATCGGAGAAGAAGCCGGGATTACCAATATTATCCGTGGACTTGATCAGGCGATTACAGGAACGGAGAATATTAAGGTTCTGTTGGAAACAATGAGTGGAAAAGGGACAGAGATCGGATACCGTTTTGAACAGTTAAAGCAGATCCGAGACGGCGTACAGCACCCGGAGCGGATTGGAATCTGCCTGGATACTTGTCACGTGTTCGCGGCGGGATATGATATTGTCCATGATCTGGACGGGGTACTGGATGAATTTGACCGGATATTGGGACTTGAATTATTAAGAACGATTCATCTGAATGATAGTCTGATGCCTTTCGGTTCCAGGAAAGACCGGCATGCAGTGATCGGAGAAGGTGAGATTGGGCTGGAGGCACTTCTGAATGTGCTGCGCCATCCGAAGCTTAAAGATCTGCCATTCTATCTGGAGACGCCGCTTGATGATGCCGGGCACAAAGAAGAGATTGCCAGATTGAAAGAATATCTGGGTGAGGAATAAGGAGCGGAGCAGTTGAAAAAGTTAGAATATATAGCAAGAATCCATACCGACTTTCCAACGAAATTTGGAATTCCAAGGCAGTCGGGACTTGTAAGTACAAAAGGAACAATTGTATTCGAGCCAGAATACCGCAAAGAAGAGGCACTAAAAGGACTGGAAGAATATTCGCATCTGTGGCTGATCTGGGAATTTTCAGAGGTGGTCAGGGAGAACTGGAGTCCGACGGTACGTCCGCCGAGACTTGGCGGGAATAAGCGGTGCGGTGTATTCGCAACCAGGTCGCCGTTCCGACCGAATCCGATCGGATTGTCCTGTGTCAGGCTGCTTGGGATCGAGAAACGTCCGGAAAAAGGTATGGTTGTTGAAGTCGAAGGAGCAGATTTGATGGATGGAACGCCGATACTGGATATCAAGCCATATCTGCCGTATGTGGACTGTATGCCGGATGCCAGAGGCGGATTCGCCGACCGGGTGAAGGGTTATGCGCTGGAGGTAGAGATACCGGAGAAACTTCTGTTAAAACTTCCAAATGAACAGCAGGGATGCGTGCGGGAGATCCTCGCAGAAGATCCGAGACCGTCTTATCAGAATGATCCGGACAGAGTATATGGAATGGAGTATGCCGGGTATGAGATTAAGTTCCGGGTAAAAGACTACAGGCTGACGGTCTGTGAAATTGAGCGGGCCGCCGCGGACAGAACAATAAAATGATAATGATCAGGAGGATACAAAGGTGAAGTATTATCTTGCGCCATTAGAAGGAATTACAACTTATATATACAGGAGAGCATATCATACACATTACCGTCCGATGGAGAAATATTTTACTCCTTTTCTGGTTCCGCATACCAAAAAGGATTTTAATACGAGAGAGAAGAATGATATTCTGCCGGCACACAATCCGGGGATGAACCTGGTTCCGCAGATCCTGACAAATGACGCAAAGGGATTTCTGGATACGGTAGAAAAGTTAAAAGGGTATGGATATGATGAGGTGAACCTGAATCTTGGCTGTCCGTCTAAGACGGTAGTATCGAAAGGACGCGGCTCGGGATTTCTGATCCACACAGAAGAACTGAACCGGTTTCTGGATGAGATTTATGCGAAAGCAGATGTGAAGATATCCATAAAGACAAGAATCGGAAAATTTGATGCAGATGAGTGGGGAGAACTTTTGAGGATTTATAACCAGTATCCGTTGGAAGAGCTGATCGTACATCCAAGAGTACAGCAGCAGTTTTATAAAGGACATCCGGATCTGGATGCATTTGCGGATGCAGTGAAGGAATGTAAGCACACGTTGTGTTATAACGGTGATATTTTTACAACAGAGGATCTGGAAAAATTAAAGAAGCGGTTTCCAGAGGCCTCCTGTATCATGCTGGGGCGCGGAATTTTGAAAAATCCGGAACTGATTGAAATCATGGAATCCGGAGAAAAAAGATCGATGCGAAGAAATTAAGAGCGTTCCATGATCAGATCTATCAGGAATTACCAGGAGGTAAGTTGTGGGGATAAGAATGTGCTGTTCAAGATGAAAGAACTCTGGTGTTATCTTGGGACATTGTTCTCGGATAAGGAAAAACAGCTGAAAAAGATCCGGAAAGCAGAGAAACTGGATCGCTATGAAGCAGTTGTAGAAGAACTTTTAAGTCACAATTATATTGACTTAAAGTAAATAGGTGCTGAAATAAAAGAGATTGCAGACAAAATCAGGAATAAAGTTCTGCAGTCTCTTTACTTTGAAAAAAAATATGCAATATAATAGATAAAAATTCTATATACAGGAATTTTGCAAAAGGGAGGGACATGAATTGGATCGTTTGAATGAATTGATCGCAGAGAATCTGAAAGATATCCGAAAAGGAAAAGGACTGAGTCTGGAACAGGTGTCATCCCTTACCACAATCAGCAAAAGTATGTTAAGTCAGCTGGAAAGAGGAGAAGTGAATCCTACGATATCGACGGTGTATAAGCTGGCACTGGGATTGAAAGTACCGGTAACGGCATTTACCGCAGATAAACCGCAGCCGTTTTTCGGAACTGGCAAGAAAGAAGTAGATCCTTTGGCGGGTGATGATGGAAGATATCGTCTTTATCCGATTTTCAGCTTCCGGGAAGGACAGGATTTTGAGATATTTGACCTGGAATTTGACGAGGGAGGCATGATGCAGGCGAACCGCCAGATGAATGGTACGAGAGAATTCATTACCGTGTATTCCGGAGAATTGACACTGATCTTTAAAGATCATGAATATGTGCTGAAAGCCGGAGATGCGGCTTCGTATAATGCTTTTGATGATTATGTGTATAAAAATACAGGAAAGGGAATGGTGACTGCCAATATTGTAGTACACTATTCGAATTAGAAAGGAGTAACAGCATGGAAGACCAGAAACAGCGAGTATATGATGCGTTAAACAAGATGGGAATTAAGTACGAGGTGGTAGAACACGAGCCCGTGCATACAATGGAGGATATGGACCGGCTGGGACTCCCGGAAAAAGGAACATTGTGTAAGAACTTATTCTTAAGAGATTCAAAGGGAAAGAGACATTTCCTGATCACAGCTGATGAGAAGACAAAGGTAGATCTGAAGGCACTGGGAAGACAGCTTGGGGCAGGAACATTAAGCTTTGCTTCCGAAGAACGTCTGGAAAAATATCTTGGTGTAAAACAGGGAAGCGTTACACCTTTTGCCCTGATGAACGATACGGAACATGCGGTGGAATTCTTTATCGATAAAAACTTAAGCAGATGTAAAAGTATGGGAATTCATCCACTGGAAAATACAGCAACAGTATTCATATCCTTTAAGGATCTGGATAAATTCTTATGGAATCTGGATGTTGATGTAGTTAAGATTAAATTGTAAAAAGGTTTATAGTTTTTTTATTGCATGTTTCCTCACGCAGAAGTAGAATAGAACAGTATATGATACGAAGCAACAGATGAAAGTGAGGATAATTATGGAAGAATGGCAGAACGGACACGACCAGCCAGGATACCATTATCACCAGGAGCAGGATAAAAAGCGAAAGCCAATTGAGACACCGGGAAAGCGTTTCTGGAAGATGTGGGGTCCACTCCTGATCAAATGGGGAATTGGAATCGGTGTAGGCATGGTAGTCATGGCGGCCATGATGGTGGCATATATGAAGACGCATTATCAGACGCAGGCGGCATTAGAAACATTGATGTCTGATCAGAATAAGCTGATGGGCTTTTATGAGAAGATGTTGAATAAATATATTGATTATACAACATGGGTGGAAGGTCTGTCAGCGCTTGTTACGATTCCTGTGATGGCAATTTTGTATCATGGTGACAGAAAGAAAGAGGAAAAAAGCAGGTATCATACCGGATAAAAAAGCACCTTTGTGGAAATATCCGGCGGCGCTTATTATGGCACTTGCCATGAGCCTGGGACTGAATAACCTGATCATCATCGGGAATCTGTCTGCGGTAGATGCAAGCTACAAGACAACGATGAATGCCATGTATTCGGCGCCGCTTGCTATACAGATCTTATGTCTGGCAGTACTGGTTCCGATTTGTGAAGAATATGTATTCAGAGGACTGTTCTTCAGAAGAATGGAAAAGGAAAGTTCGTTTGTATATGCGATGGTTTATTCATCAGTTGTATTTGGTGTATTACATGTGAATCTGGTACAGATGCTATATGGATTTTTACTGGGACTGATGTTGGCATATGTATATGAAAAATACGGTTCGCTGAAGGCACCGGCAGCAGCACATATGGCGATGAACCTGTTGTCTGTACTGGCTACCAGATACGGACTCTATAACTGGATGTTGAAAGATAACATGCGGATCGGTGTGATCACGGTTGTATGTGCAATGATTGCATCAACAATGTTTGTTCTGATCCAGCGGATTGAAGAAAAACCGGAGCTAAAGACTGAAAATGAAAATCTGACAATGTAAATTGTCAGATTTTTTTGGTACAAAACATAAAGAAGACTAATTAATCTGACAATTTAGTGTAATTTTCCTCTTTACAATAGTAAAACCTTGTGATATAGTAGGAAAAAACAAAAGAAAGGACAGGTGTATGAAAGAAGGAAATGATAGTCCAGCATCATGGACTGTATCGTTCCGAATTCGAACATGATAACTGTGGAATCGGTGCGATCGTTAATATCAAAGGACAGAAAAGTCACGATACAGTGGCAAACGCATTGAAAATCGTTGAAAATCTTGAACATAGAGCTGGCAAGGATGCCGAAGGTAAGACAGGTGATGGAGTTGGAATCTTATTACAAGTTTCTCACAGATTCTTCTCTAAAGTCTGTAAACCTCTTGGCATCTTTTTAGGTTCTGAAAGAGATTACGGAGTGGGAATGTTCTTACTTCCCGCAGGACGAATTAAAAAGGAATCAGGCGAAGAAGATTTTTGAAGTCATCGTCAAAAACGAAGGAATGAATTTCCTTGGATGGAGAGAAGTTCCGGTAAAGGCAGATGTACTTGGAAGCAGAGCAGTTGAATGTATGCCGTGCATTATGCAGGGATTTATTGAAAGGCCAAAGAAAGTAGAACAGGGTATTGATTTTGACCGTAAGCTTTACATTGTAAGACGTGTATTTGAGCAGAGTGCAGATGATACATATGTGGCATCCCTTTCCAGCCGTACTATCGCTTATAAAGGAATGTTCCTGGTAGATCAGCTTCGTCTGTTCTTCCCGGATCTGCAGGATCCTGATTATGACTCTGCGATCGCACTGGTTCATTCCAGATTCAGTACGAACACGAATCCAAGCTGGGAGAGAGCACATCCGAACCGTTTCATCGTACATAACGGTGAGATCAATACCATCCGTGGCAACACGGACAAGATGCGTGCCAGAGAAGAGAATATGGAATCTGAGTGTATGAAAAGGAAAACTTCACGAAGTACTTCCGGCGGTCAATACCAGCGGTTCCGATTCAGCAATGCTTGACAATGCAATTGAGTTTATGGTTATGAGTGGCATGGATCTTCCGCTTGCAGTAATGATCGCAATTCCGGAACCATGGGCGAAACAACAGAAAACCTTTCCCAGAAAAAAGAAAGATTTCTATCAGTATTATGCAACCATGATGGAACCATGGGACGGACCTGCGTCCATTCTGTTCAGTGACGGTGACTGCATGGGAGCCGTACTTGACAGAAACGGGCTGCGCCCATCCAGATATTATATTACGGATGACGATACACTGATCCTTTCCTCAGAGGTTGGTGTTTTAGATATTCCACCGGAGAAAATTGTAGTAAAAGAAAGATTGCATCCTGGCAAGATGCTTCTGGTTGATATCAAAAAAGGAAAAGTCATTGATGACGAAGAACTGAAAGAGACTTACGCAAGCAGACAGCCATATGGTGAATGGCTGGACAACAATCTGATCGAGTTAAAAGATCTGAAGATCCCGAATCAGAAAGTTCCTTCTTATACGGCAGAAGAATGCAGAAGACTTCAGAAAGCATTTGGATATTCTTATGAAGAAGTAAAGACATCCATCCTGAATATGGCGAAGAATGGTGCGGAAGGAACGGCTGCTATGGGTATCGATGCACCGCTTGCGGTATTATCAGATATGCATCAGAATCTGTTCGGATATTTCAAACAGCGTTTTGCACAGGTAACCAACCCTCCGATCGATGCCATCCGTGAGAAGGTCGTTACATCCACAACGGTTTATATTGGCGAAGATGGTAACCTTTTGGAAGAAAAAGCAGAGAACTGTAAGATGTTGAAGGTCAACAACCCGATCCTTACAGAGACAGACCTTCTGAAGATTAAAAATATGAAAGAAGACGGATTCAAGGTTGCAGAGATCCCGACAATCTATTATAAGAATTCAAGCCTTGAAAAAGCAATTGATTATCTGTTCATCGAAGTTGACAGAGCTATCCGCGAAGGGGCTAACATCCTGATCCTTTCAGATAGAGGAGTGGATGAATATCATGTGGCAATGCCGTCACTTCTGGTACTTTCCGGATTGCAGCAGCATCTGGTACGTACGAAGAAACGTACGTCTGTGGGAATTGTTCTGGAGACGGGAGAACCAAGAGAAGTACATCATTTTGCGACACTGATCGGTTATGGTGCATGTGCGATCAACCCGTATCTTGCACATGAATCCATCAAACAGCTTATTGATACCGATATGCTTCAGAAAGACTATTATGCGGCAGTTGATGATTATAACAATGCAGTGCTGGGAGGAATTATAAAGATTGCATCCAAGATGGGTATTTCTACAATCCAGTCTTATCAGGGAGCTAAGATTTTTGAGGCAATCGGACTGAAACAGGAATTCATTGACAAGTATTTTACGGACACGGTCAGTCGTATCGGCGGCATCGGAATCGAAGAAATTGCGGCGGATTATATCGCACGCCATTCTCAGGCATTTGACCCGCTTGGACTGGAAGTTGATATGACACTGAACAGCGTCGGACAGCATAAGTTAAAGAGTGGTGGAGAGAGACATCTCTATAATCCACAGACGATCCATATGCTTCAGGAATCTACAAGACGTGGTGATTATGATATGTTCAAACAGTATACGGATATGGTTAATGCAGAGGAGAACATATTAATATACGTGGACAGCTGGAATTCAATTATCCGAAGAAAGGCATTCCGATTGAAGAAGTAGAAAGTGTAGATGAGATCGTAAAACGATTCAAGACAGGGGG
>ENA-OQBL01000418-OQBL01000418.1-human-gut-metagenome-genome-assembly--contig:-NODE-418-length-22619-cov-4.655655_pt1 | contig 22619 bp, 16 predicted proteins | sample MGYA00242747_ERZ504553 | MGnify/ENA primary metagenome ERZ504553 (study PRJEB26092, sample SAMD00036240) | human gut metagenome | host: Homo sapiens | study: EMG produced TPA metagenomics assembly of...
ATGGTCTGATCTGGGTAGCTGGGGCTCATTGCATTCCTTGCTGCCCAAAGATGAACGGAACAATGCCGTTGTAGGCGAGAATGTCCGAATGTATGAATGCAATAACTGCATTGTACACACACCGCATTTGAAACAGGCGGTAATACAAGGACTGGACGGGTATATCATAGCCGAGAAAGAGGGAACCCTGCTGATATGCAGACTGGCAGAGGAGCAGTGTATTAAAGAATTTTCGAAAGCATAAGGAATGATTATAGCAGTTGACTTTGACGGCACAATAGTGGAGCATAAATATCCCGAAATAGGCAGGGAACTACCCTTTGCCATAGAAACGCTGAAAAAACTACAACAGGAACGGCATCGCCTTATTCTGTGGAGTGTGCGGGAAGGTAAATTATTACAGGAGGCCGTGGATTTCTGCCGGGAGCGTGGACTGGAGTTTTATGCCGTAAACAGCAATTATGCGGAAGAAACCCTGGAAAGCAATCATTACTCCAGAAAACTGAAGGCGGATTTGTTTATTGATGACCGTAATCTGGGAGGACTGCCCGAATGGGGGATGATTTACAGAATGATCCATGACAAATGGGGATACGAAGATATTTATCAAAGTTCAGGTAATAAAGAAGAGACTAAAAAGCGAAGCTTTTGGAAGATACTTTTTTCCAAGATGTAGAATCTCCGCTTCCTAATGTAGTGATACAGGCGGAAGCCCATAAGAAAACTAATGTTAGATCAGAGGTAAGTACTGTTATCAGCGGATAACGGGAACTTACGAAACAGTGTTGGTGATACCCGCCTGGGAAGGTAGGTATCACCTTTTTTTTGATCTATTCCATCAGTATTTGAAGACTTGTTCTTCTCCGGGTTCTATGGTCATGGCTTTCATTCCTTTCCGGGTTGGAATGTTCAGCACTCCCTTTCCGCCGTCGGACTTGATACGGATCTCTTTCTTATCCATATAGATATGGATATTGCCGTATGGAGTGGGCACGGTTCCTTCCATCCATTTCAAGCCGCCCAGACAAGGGGTGACGGAGTATTCCTCGTAACCGGGTTTGGTGGGTTTTACTCCCAGATAGTATTTGCCCAGCAAATAGATGGGGCTGGCTCCCCATGCATGGCAGAGGCTTTTGCCGTATGGACGTCCGTACATGGCCAGATGCCGGGTACCTGTTTCTTCGGGATTGTATTTCTCCCAGAAACTGGTAGCTCCTTCTTTCAACATACCGCCCCAATAGGCTTTCATTTCTTTCATCACCGATTCTTGTTCGCCCAAGGCGCACAGTGCTTCCAGTTCATAGAAACGCATATAAGGAGTGGTGATTTTCAAAATACTGTCATTCTGCAATACGGTGTGTTTGATGGTCTGCTGTTTATCGGCATTCAGATAATTGAAGAAGACAGAGAACATATTGGCGTAGCGGGTAACGGACTCACTCTGCTTGCCCTGAACGCGGTTGTGTACCATCGCCTGTTTCTGCTCATTCCAGAAAGCGGGTTCCAGCTTGGAACGTAAAGCGGAAGCCAGTTTCTCATACTTGGTTTTGTCTGCCGTATTGCCGGCCAGACCGGCACAAAGCGCCATGGTTTCCAAACTTTTGCAGAACAAGACTTGCTCAAAGGAGAGTTCTCCTTTCTTGTCCAGATAACCGTCTGCCCAGTCTACGAATACCCAGTCACCGGTCATGCCTTCCACCATACCGTTGGCATTGGTGCGTCCCAATACATAGTCCATCATGCTTTGCATACGCGGATAGAGTTGGGTTACAAAGTCTTTGTCACCGGAATACATATAGTAATCGTAAATACTGAGGAACCAATAGAAGGTGTAGTCCATAATGGTATTGCTGTGGCTGGTCACAGGGTCTTTTCCGCGAAGCAGCCAGATGGTACGCTTCACGGTTTCATTATCGAAGAACAGATAGTAGTTCATCAGGTAGCTCTGGATGGCATCGCCACTCCATACCCAACGGTCGCGCTTGATGCCGTCGATAAAGAATTCACGGGTAGTAAGGTGCATGGTGTATGCTCCTACTTCCCAGATGCGGTTCAGTTCTTCGTCATTGCATTTGAATGAGCCCCGGTACTCTTCGGGCAGGTATTCGTATTGCATGGAAACGTCCTGTATCGTTACTCCCGGATCGCAAGTGACATAGACATAACGGAAGGCCTTGCTGTTGTCCAACGTGTATTCATCGTATAGTTTCCGTGTATTCCGGATGGCCAGATCGGTTATCTGCCCCGGCTCTGCCAGCAATTTGTCCAATGTTTCGCAATATTCCGTATCCAAGGCTTCTTCAGGACTTTCACCGTAATAGATATGGATCGTTCCTTTTCCCTTTACCTCTTTCAGAGTGATATAACCAAAGGTTTCTTTTCCGAAGTCGTACAATACCCCTTCTTTCCGGGGAGTGGAGGAAACTGCTTTCATCGGTTTTCTGGCCAATGAAAACTTGGAAGGCAGTTGGGTGGCTCCGTCAAAGTTCCAACACCCTGCATCCATATAAACGGTGGCAGAAGTATCACTGGCTTTTCCGCTTTCGTCTATCCATTCCTTGTCTTCGTAGGTTACTTTCCAGGTCTTGTCCGTATTTACGGTTTTTCCTTTCACGTAAATAGTGGGGGGAGTGGACTGATTCCACACTTTGATGTTCAGACTGTGTTTTCCTGCGGGGAGTTTCAAGGTGGAGGGCATACCGAATTGCAGTTTGCCGTCCAATTTCACATTGTATTTTCCTTCGGCGGCAATGAAGATTTCTTCCGGTTCCGCCAGATCCAATTTCTTGCTGAATTCCACTACCACATAATGGCTGTCCGTTTTTCCAGAAGGGAGGGGAAAAAAAGCACCGCGTTCCGTACGGCGGTTGTTCATCCGGTTGCCCAGCCATATCTCATAATCACCCGGATACCAGATCCAGGTCTGGGCGGAGGCGGCAGCACTCAATGCAAGTGCTCCGACTAAAGTGGCAAGTTTGTTTTTCATAATGGTATCACGTTTTATTTTTCCTTCAAATAGCTATATTCTTTGGGCAGTCCGGCATTTGCCTTGATGCTGTCGTTCACCATCGGACCATTGTTTTCCCATGTATTGCCCGGACCGTTGGCGTTCTTCAGGAACTTCTCTCCTTCCGTCCAGTTGTCCTTGACGGTGATAAATGAAGATCCTTCGTCGGTGTAAAGATAGAACCAATGATTGGGATCGTGTGCATAACCGGGTGAAAATATGTCGGAAACGCAATTTTCCGTAATCCGGCTATGGGGTTGTGAACCTAATGTATAAATACCGGCTACATCATACATGTGCTTGGCATAGTGATGAATCAGGTTGGCGTGCACGCGGTTATTGCGCATACAGTTTACCGTACGTGTCCACCCCCATCCCAGACTGATGCCCGAATAGGATACATCACTGATTTCATTGTGCTCGATATTGATATCACTGACATAACCGGCGCAAATGCCCAAAGTGCCCCAGTCTTCATTGGTCACATCGTTGATGTAGTTGTTGGAAATGGTCAGTCCGGTACAGACCTCACGACGGTCGGCAGGATCGTATGGAAGATGTGTTTCGTGAGCGGCAGGGCTGAAACTGCCCGCTACAATACCGTTCCCGGCAATATCACGGAACAGACAGCCGTTTATATGTCCTCCATCGGTGGCCCATTCATAATCAATGCCTGTAGAGCCCAAATGCTGGAAACGGCACTTCTCGAAATCAATATCCCAGGCAGCCTTGACTACGACTGCCGATGCCGGACGGCCCAACCAACCTTGATTATCCAGTTTATGATTGTTCTTACGAATCATGGAAGGACGGATTTTATATCCGTCTGTCATATACATACCTGCCTGAAGAGGAACATGACCTTGCAAAGAGGGACGCATCCAGGTGGTATATTGGAAAGCAATATTGTCAAAACGGATGTGCTTTACCGGACGGTCTATCGTTCCTTCCACCCATACCAACGTTTCGATGCCGGGAACTACGGCTTTGCTTATCTTCTCTCCTTTCCGAGGATAATAATATATTTTACGGCTTTCAATGTCGTGATACCACTCGCCGGGTTCATCCAGCAATTCCATGGCATTGGTCAGATAGAAAGCCGAGTTATGACCATCCTTGGTCACCATAGGACGCGGCCACGGGTGCTCGAACTGGATGCGGCTTTTCAGGATGATGGAAACGCACGGCGGCACTGTCTCCCTGTATTTCGACCGACTTGATACGGAGATTTTGCCACACACCACATTTCATGAAGGACCATTTCGGCATATCGGGCCTTCTGTATTTTCTTTACAGCAGCGGCAGGTACCCACAGTATTTCGTTTTGGGGGTCGTTGTTGATGATGCGGTACATCTTTTCAAAGTCTGCCACATCCCTTGCACGAACAGCCTTTTGCCCATTGATCCACAGTTGCCGGAAATCCAGCGGACGCCCGTTAAACATAGGAACATCGGCTACCCACAACTTTCCTTGCTTCTTCCAGTTCCTGATTTCCACCCCACCATTCAGAACGGCATTTCCATCCGAAGTGATGACGGTAGGTGAAGCTTCCGTCCCGCTGTCCTCCGGACGGATAAAGACGGGTTCGTACAGATGGTAGTCACCTGCCTCCAGATGGATGGTGATGCCACCTTTTACACTTTCATCATTAAGACGACGAAGTTCCCTTGCCTGACGCAATGCGGCTGTAAGGGTGGCTTTCGGAGAGTCTTTGGTACCCGGATTCCGGTCATTGCCTTCCGGAGATACGAACAAATCGGCTGCTGACAGTGTACAAGCTATCAGCAGCGCAGTAGTGGTTATGAATATTTTTTTCATTTGTAAATCATTAGGAGTAAGTGGTTAGTGATTAGTCCGTGCCAAAGGCATCCATACCGTCATTTCAGCCTTTCCGCGGTTTCCCCATGCATAATAAGGAATCAGACGGATATGGACCGGTTTGTCGGCCTTTCCTACCTCGCGGTACAAGGTATCTTTCCATGATACTTCATCGACCAGACGGGCAGTACCATCCAATGCGACAATCGGACTGCCTTCGATGGTTATTTTTTTCGGAGTCAACCGGATATCGGCAGGTATCAGCACATTGTCTATCTTATGCCCGCCTTCTATATCCATACTTTCCAGACAGTAGACCAACGGCCCACGTTTCACCACTACCTGGTTACGGATTTCTTCGGCCAACGGATTTGCTTCCAGCAATTTTACAGGCATATCCATCACCCATTCCACACAATCCCCTTTCTTCCAGATGCGGTTTACCTCGGCGTATGTATTCGCTTTCCAGGTTCCTTGCACCGGTTCGCCATTTACCTTCAAAGTTGCCTTCTCGCACCAGTCAGGAACACGGAGGAACAAAGAAAACGCTTTCTTCTTTGACGGTTTCGGAGCTTCGGTAACAGTCAGCTTCACAGCACCTTCCCACGGATACTCCGTTTCTTGCACCAGCCCGATCTTTCCCGTTTCCTTCAAAGTTGTAGCCAGTGTATTCGCTCCATACAAATTGCAATATACCGCATTCGGAGTCACCGTATAAGCATAGTTCTGGGCTTGACAAACGGTGCGCAGCGTATTAGGCGGACAACAGAAGCAGCTGATATACTCGGTACGTTCTTTAGGCCAGCGAAGTGTGTATGGCAAATCCGCACTGATGCGCAACGGGTTGGTATAGAAATATTTCTTTCCATCCAGACTGACACCACTCAACACACTGTTGTAAAGGGCGGTTTCCACAATATCCGCATATTTGGCATCGCCCGTCACTTCCAGCATACGCCAGTTGAAAAGCATATTGCCGATATTGGCACAGGTCTCGTTATGCGCCGTACTATTAGGCAACTGATAAGGACGGCCATAGCTTTGGTGTACTTTCTGAATGCTGTCCGGCTCATAGCAGGTTCCATCCGGCGAAGTGCCGTCATACAGCGCACCGCACGCTCCTGTAACATACATCTTGCGGGTCACAATGTCTTTCCAGATGCTGGTCAGGTTTTTTCCATCAGTTGGTCTTCTCCTGTTTCGGCATACACATCGGTCACACCGGCATACAGGTAATTGGAACGCACGGCATGTCCCATCGCATTGTATTGCTGACGGAACGGAATACGGTCCTGATTATCATCGGTGCCGTTTTCCACCATACCACGGATATCAATCAGATTCTTGGAAAGTTCCAGATAACGGGGATTCCCTGTAGCACGGTACATTTCCACCACACCCATATAATGGGAGGGACAAATGGCATTTCTTGCCAGTTCCGCAGAAGCGGTTTCATAGAAATGACAGAGGAAGTCCGTCGCTTTTACGGCAGCATCGAATAAAGTAGTCTTTCCGGTGGCACGACGATGAATGATACCTGCCATCATCAGATGCCCCAAATTGTAGGTCTCAAAATTCAGACGATTGGCAAATGCACCTTTCTCGTCCTCACCGCCTACTTTGGTGCCAATTACCGTCTGTTGCTGTTTGTCCGAATGAGTGTCAATCCCCTTATTCTTTTCCTCGATGATGACAGGGGTATGGATGTAACCGTCCGCACGCTGGGCTTTCACCACATGTTCAATGAAGTGGTCCATCAGTTTATCCAATTCGGGATCTTTCGTGACGGCATACACGGAAGCCACCCCTTCCATCCATTTATACATATCACCGTCATGAAAGGGAGGTCCCCAATGTTCGCCCTCGCAAACACCGGCAGCTATTTCAAAGTTACGGAAGCCATGCGAAACATCGGGATTGTTCCATGTGTCCCACATACTTTGCAAGGAGGTATGGCTATATACATTGAAACGGTCGCCCCAAAAGCCATCTGTCCAATGCACGGCACCTAATTCCGTATTGGCCATCTTGGCAAAACGACTTTGGCTCATATCCGTCAGCCCGCCCGACTGGGCAAATGCTCCCGTAGTTACTCCGGAAGCCAGTAAAAGTAGTAGTCTAATGCTTTTCATAATAATCTGTCACTTATTCTTTTCTTTATAAAGGGAGGACGATAATAAGAAACGTTTGTACTCTATTTATAATTATTTCATATTCTGTATCTTTAGAAAGAGCTTTCATTGGCGGATAATGGGAGTCTGTTTTCAAAAAAACGGGTATCTGATTTTTATTTCAGACACCCGTTTTTTTCAAATTCTCCAATACTCTCTATCAAAGAATTCCTTTATCCACAATCGTATTATTTCAGTTTGCTCAAATCCAACTCTTTATAAGCCACACGCTGACGGCGCCAGGTATATACGGCATGCAGTTTGCCATCCTTGCCCTGAATGATGGACGGATAAGAATACTGGCTGATGGGGCTGTCTTCCAATGTCATTACATTCTTCCAGTGAATGCCATCATCCGAAACCGCCACACACAACGGTGTACGCGGCCCTTTCGGAGTACCCGGCAATGTGCTGAAATCATTATAAATCAATACATGGCGGCCATCCTTCATGGTTACGGCATCCGTGCCCGAATTATTATTGGGAACATCAAGCAAAGTGACTTTGCTCCATGTTTCACCGTTGTCACTGCTCCATGAAGTGGCAATCTGTGCGTTACGTGTACGGCAAAGTACCTGCAAACGCCCATCCTTATGACGCAAAATGCTGGGCTGGATAGCATAAATAGGCTTCTCGCCTTCTCCTTTTATGGCTTCACCGCCTTCCTGATCGTCTACATTGGCCGCATTTGCCTTACGCAAAGCTGTAGGCACACTCATTTCCGCCTCTACAGGACCTACCATCTTCCAAGTCTTTCCTTTATCATCCGAAATTTCAAAATGGATACGCCATCCTCCATCGCCTTCCGTACTGGAAGGACAAATGATACGGCCATCCACATACTCCGGCTTATTTTTTATAGGACCTAAGAAACCTTTTGGCAACGGTTCACGTTGGCTCCAAGTTTTTCCACCATCTTTAGAACGTACCAGCCAACCACTCCAATCGGCTACTTTCAATCCTATTTTATAGAACAGGATCAGATCTCCGCCGGGGATCTGGAAAAGCACAGGATTCCAACAAGCCTTGCGGCGTGCCCGGGACTTATCCCCTTTAAACGTAGAAGCCACGGGGCCGGCATCCGCCGGAGTGGATTCTGCCGTAATGCCCGCCAAAACAGCCTGCGGATCATCCAGACTAAACACCCCGTCGGCAGCCAGATAAGGTGCACTCCATTCCGTCGCACCCTTCGGCTTGCGACATACCCAGATACAACAATCCGGATTACGCTCTTTAGTGCCTCCAAAGAAAGAGGCTACCAGGTCTCCGTTCTTCAATTCCACAATAGTAGCGCTGTGGCATTCGGGAAAAGAAGCTTGTTCGTATAGGAACTGATCTTCCACGATACCTACACGGTTTTTACCTGAAGAAGGGTTCATGCTAACCGAAAAATGATAGTTCCCCGAAGGAACACTCCATACGGTAGAGTTGCCTTCCCGACGTACAAAGGTAACGTCCTTGTCTTTTACCGCCTTCTCGTCCAACGTTGGAAGATAAACCAATGCAGTGGTATTACAGGGAACCGTGATATCCCATTCCAAATGCGTAAGGGTCTTCTTCCAGTTACTAATCATCTTGCCATATAAAGTGTTGTGCGAAGCCTTGACATGACTCAACTCCTGGATGGAAAAATCAGGTTTAAGGATGATTTGTTTGTAAGCGGGCTGTGCCGGATTAAATCCGGCTAAATCACGGAAATACCAAGTCAATAGATCACCCAATATCATCACATGGTTACAACTGTTCATCCAACGATTGGCGGTATCACCGTTCCACAATTCCCAAATGGCAGTAGCTCCCTTTTCTATCATATAGCCATAACTGGGATAAGTCTTGTTGCTTGCCAACAGGAAAGCAACATCGCCACGCCCCATACGGGTAAGCTCACGCATCATCCAGTTCATACCTATCACCCCACTGCTGATATGACCTTTATTCCGGGTGATAATGCCTGTTATTACATTTTTCTCCACTTCTTCCCTATAGGCCTCAGGAACCATATCGAAAGCCAGCGGCAGGATATTGGCCGTCACCGTATTGTTACCATAGAATATGCTGTCGGGATAAAGAACATGCGGCGTTTGTACCGGAGAAGTTCCCTTCTTAACCGTAAGGAAACGGGCGTTGAAGCAGTCTTTGATTTTTGCTGCATCCTTCTCGAATCCTTTCGCCTCATCTTCCAGACCTTGCAAACGGGCGAACTTGGCCAGCATTTGCGATACCTTATAATAGTAGGCTGTAGCAATCAGTGCTCCATCCGTCTTGCGGGCAGGGTCCTGACTGTGAATCAGCTCCGGTGATTCGGGAGGCATACACCAGTCACCGTATTTATCGGCGTTAATCACTCCATCCTCTGTGGTGAACTCACTGCGTATATGGTGCATCCATTTCTTGATAGCGGCATAATTCTTACGAATAGGTTCGATGTTGCCGAACTGTTCATAAACCATATCACAGATTACCGGGAATGTGGACGACCATGTCATTTCCGATGTATAATAATTGTAATAAGCCGGACAAATATCAGGAATACAACCGTCTTCACGCTGCGCTTCACGGATATCATCCGCCCATTTGGCATAGGTGTTTCCATTGTTGAACATGAAACTTTCCCCCCACGTTCCCATAGCATGGTCGCCAAGCCAGGGCTGGCGCTCGTCACGCTGGGGACAATCCAAAGGCACTCCTTTATAATTACTGGAAATCCCCCACCAGGCATTCCGATAAACCCGGTTCATGATATCATTGGAACACTCGAAAGTACCGTTATCTTCCAAGTCATCATATACTACTTCAGCAACCAAATCTTCCGCTTTCAGATTTTTATAACCTGTCACTTCTACATATTGGAATCCATGATAAGAAAAACGAGAACTCCAGGAGGTGTTGTTTTCTTTACCGTTGCAGATATAATAATCCGTACTCTGGCTATGGCGGAGATTTTCCACATCCAGTTCCGTACCGTCGTTCTTTACCCGTTCGGCATAACGTATGCAAATCGTATCTCCCGCAGCGGCTTTCGCTATGTTAATACGCACCCATCCTGCCATATTCTGACCGAAATCAATCATATAACGGTCACCATATTGCTTGAAGACAGCCGGCTTCAGCGTTTTCATCACTTTCATGTTGGGAGCGGTATTGCCGCGGAGTGTACCATACGGCAATGAAGCACGTTGCGCCTTCAGCCATTTGGAATCATCATAACCGGGCTGTGTCCAGTTTCCCAATTCCATACGGGCATCGTAAATCTCACCATCGTATTCATTATTGCTACGTATAGGCCCTTGAGCCGTCAAACGCCATTTCTCATCACTGTTGATGCGCTGGATACTGCCGTCGGTATATTCTATAATCAGATTCAGACGCAACTTGGGGTAACCAAAAGTAGGAATCTTATAAGGTTTGTAATTTTGACGCATAGTGTAGAAACGTCCGTTGCCCAGGGTCACTCCGATGGCATTGTCGGCATTTCCTCCGGCAACCTGTTTGGTGACATCAAAAGAATTGTAAAGCACAGTACGACGATAATCACTTGGAGCCGGCGCCAATACCTGATCACCTATCCGCTGGCCGTTAATGAACAGTTCGTACATACCCAAACCGCACAAATGAAGGGTAGCATACTTTATCTCCTTGGCTTGCGTTTTAAATTCCGTGCGTAAATAACGAGAGCTCAAACGGCTGTGTGAATCTTCCCGATCCCATGCAAACGCAGCGTCCCAACCTATCCATCGTCCTTTCCAATGAATCTCACCTAAAGGTCCCATCCCCCATCGGGCAGGCTCGCTCCATTCTGTCTCACCGCGATTGGTATAGCTTCTCACTTTCCAGTAAACACGCTGATTGCTTTTCAAACGCTTCCCTTGATAGGGAATCCATACGGACGCATCGGATTCCACTTTTCCGGAATCCCACAAATCTCCTTTATCCTGTGCTAAAAGTTCAGGAGAAGACGCAACCAAGATCCGGTAGGCGGTCTGCATCACATTTCTTTGAGAAGATTCCAACCGCCAGCTCATACGGGGAGCAGCAGTATCCAACCCCATGGGATCTACCATCTGCTCGGTACGCAGGCCGGTAACCGAAACATCCGCTGCCTTCAACCACAACGGAAGTGCCAGAAGAATGATTAATAATACTTGTTTTTTCATGATATGCATATTTCTTACTTATTCCATTTCTGTATGGCATCCGGCAAGGCTGTCCAAGCTTTCTGCACATAATCCTTCGCAGAATCCACAACAATCAGAACCTGGTCATTACCGCTCAGATAACCGCTATCATGCTGGAAAGAAGTGACTTTACTGTCAAACTCACCGATATATTCCAACTTACCGTCCTTCGCGCTATACCACCATGCATTCTTTTTCGCACCGCTGATTTTGCTCAAATCGATCTGCATAGGACGTCCTGAGTAATTGTAAACCAGCAAATAGTCATTTCCACGGGTAGCGATGGCACGGTCATAGCGTTCGCCGTTAGTTCCTGCAATGACACTCTGATCAGGCACACGTTCAAAGAAAGGAAAAGTCAGCATCAAGTTCTTCAGATATTTCATCTGATTGAAACCGGGGTCTTCCAAAGCATCCCACCATGCTTTCTTACGTCCGTCGGCACCGAAAGAGGCTCCATATCCGGGACGGATAAATTGCATGATATCATTATGACCGTATGAGTGCCCGAATGATCCGGCAAATACCGACCAATAGGCATAACGACGCACATCGTGCTGATTCCAACGGGTTTCATTGGGATCATGCAGCCCCTGTGGAATGTCTTCATAAATAGGTTCGTCATCAATCACCGGTTTCAACGGAGTCTTTGCCTGACTGGCTTCCACAAAACGCCAGTTATCCTCTTCCGTATTCTCTTCGATAGGATAGTCACCATCACCGTTACGCTGTCCGTAACGACGGTGTCCGCTTTGGAACATATTGAAATCCAGCCATTCGCGGTCATTAAACCAAGTAGCCGACGTGGTACGTCCACGCGGATGGAAAGTCATCAGATGACCTTTGTCTATGCTGCGGATACTGTTTGCCAAGGCATCCCATACCTCCGTCTTATTATCACCGCGGATATCCCCTCCTATCATCCAAATAATATTCGGCTCATCCTTGTAACGTTCTGCAAGAAACTTACCGTATGCCACGGCTTCTTTTTCATTCATCAGCCCTTGTTCCACGGGAGTTCCCCAAATACATACCATCCCTATATAGATGCCCCGTGAAGCGGCACTTTTAATAATATAGTCCATGTGATCCCAATATCCATAAATCCCTTTGCGGTTGATATCTTTGAAATTAAAACCGTCTGTCATGGAATACTGGCCGTAAATATTCATGGAAGGCACACCGTTCAATACCTGCACCTGCACCATGTTATATCCGGCATCCTTGCACTTATTCAGATAGTAAGAAACCTCGTCACGATTCAAACGTTGCGGCATCAGCCATCCGGTTTCACCCAACCAGAAGAAAGGTACTCCATTTTCATGCTTCAGGTAGCGTCCCTCCTCGGACACCACCAGTTTGCCGTTCTTCCAGGGAATATACGTTTTCGCTTTCTGCGCCGGCAACGAAGTAGAGCAACATAGCAATAAAGCCAATAAGGAAAGTAATGCGTGTCTGTTCATCATTGTATTTTCAAATTCGTTTATTAATTAATTGACAATCTCCAAACAAGAGCTTTTATCAAAACAACAAGGTGTTTAAAAAAGGTCCTTATGTTTACGGAAAAGATGAAGACCTTTTTGACAAATGTCCTCATCTTTTTCAGATTATTCCTACTGCTTCATTTTCTCATATTCAATAGCTGCCAAAATAAAGGAACCTACTGATTTCGGATCGTTCTCTATCACCGGCTCACCTATGTAATAAGCAAAACTTCCATCCCGGTTTCCTTTACCGCCTAATCCGGCAACAGCACAACAGTTGGTAATAGTGTATGAACCATCAGGCTCTTCTTTAATGAACTGTTTTATCAAACCGTTGAATCCACGCTCCGCAGCGGCCTTGTACTCCACGGGGATATATCCTTTATTCACCGCTTTACACAAGAAATATACAAAAAGCGATGAAGCGGAAGATTCCAGATAATTTCCTTTACGGTTATTCTGGTCAGTCACCTGCCACCATACCCCTGTTTCAGGCTCCTGGTATTTTACAATGCCTTCGGCCAACGTATTTATAATCGTCATAATGCTGTCGCGTCCTTCGAACTGCGCCGGCATATAGTCCAATACATCCACCACGGCAGCGGCATACCAGCCTATACTGCGGCTCCAGAAGTTGGGTGAGCACCCGGTTTCCTTATTTGCCCAATTTTGTGTCTTGCTCTCATCCCAGCCATGATAGAACAAACCGGTTTTAGGATCATACGTTTTACGGGCAATCAGCTTTATTTGATTCACAATATCGGCATTGACCGTAGTATCCTTGAATACGTTACCATATTGAGCCAAATAAGGAGAAGCCATGAATATACCATCCAGCCACATTTGATGCGGATATATCAATTTGTGCCAGAAGCCACCTTCACTGGTACGGGGCTGTTCGGTCAGTTGTTTACGAAGAGTATCCATCGCCACCTTATAACGCCCGTCTCCCGTCTTTTCATAAAAATCGAATAAAATCTTTCCGGCATTGATATTATCAATATTAAAAGAAAGATATTTCATGGTCTTTATCTTACCGTCGGTGTCTATCAGACTGTCTGCATATATTTTTGCATAATTATAATAGGCAGTGTCACCGGTATGTTTCCATTCCTCCAACATGGATTTCACCACCAGTCCGTGCGTATAGCCCCAACGAGGCTTTTTCGCTTTTTCTATCATCCAAGGCTCAGGGAAACGTTGCATTTCCGACTGAGCCATACGTTCGCTCCATTTGATTTCTTCGGTCTGTTTAGGAGTGGCAGTACATGCACACATTCCACCTGCCAGCAACAATGAGCAAATAATGTTTAATCCTGTTCTTTTCATATTTCTTCTTTTTACTATTTTTCATCCTTACAATCAATGCAAGAATCATCACTTACCTAAGAATATATACTCTTCACCTGCTTTGGTTTCCAGATCATAAAGATAAGTTTTTTTCAACTCAACTTTATTCAATTTCGCTTCTTTATTTATAATCGGTTGCAAGATTTCGGGTATGGCATACAATTTATTCGGATTCTCCCCTTTTGCCGTTCTCAGCCCTTTGCCTGCCAGCGGATTTAAAGAACGCAAACGACAGTTCCCCCCATTACGGGATTTCACCACCAACCGGCTCACTTTACCATTCTTCCAACTCAAATCCAATTCAAAACCTCCACGAGCTATAATCCCGTTCACGCTTCCCTCTTTCCATTGCGCCGGCAATGCGGGAAGTAAATAAATAAAACCATCGTGGCTCTGCATCAGCATTTCTACGATACCCGCCGTACAACCAAAATTACCGTCAATCTGAAAAGGTGGATGGGCATCAAACAAATTAGGATAAGTTCCTCCTTTTTTCTTCTCGTTACGTACGAGAGTCAACTGATCGGTTATCAGTTTATAAGCATGGTCACCATCCAACAGACGGGCCCACAAACATACCTTCCATCCCATACTCCATCCGGTAGACGGATCGCCACGATGAATCAGCGAAGTACGTGCCGCATCAAACAATTCGGGAGTACGGTAAGGAGAAATCTGATTACCGGGGAACAAACCATAAAGGTGTGACACATGACGGTGCACATCCTGCGGATTGTCCCAATCCATCATCCATTCCTGCAATTGCCCCCAACGTCCTATCTGCATGGGCGCCATTTCCTTTAAACGCTGTTCCAAACGGGTGGCAAATTCAGCATCCGTACCCAACAGACGGGCGGTCGTGATTATCTGATTCCACAAATCGAATATCAGCTGGTTATCCAAAGTACACCCGGCAGCCGTAGTCGCTTTCCCGTTACTGCCTGCATGAGTATTCTCCGGAGAATTGCTCGGACATACCACCAACCAGTTATGCAAAGGTTCCTTCACCATGATTTCATCAAAAAACTTACCGGCTTCTTTCATGATAGGGTAAGCCGAGCGGAGAAATTCCATATCGCCTGTATAAAGATAACGTTCCCACAAATGACGGCACAGCCAGGCTCCACCCGTAGGCCATAATCCTGACGGAGCCTTGTCTATAGCTCCGGTAACACGCCATATATCCGTATTGTGATGCAATACCCAGCCATCCGCCCCATACATAATCTTGGCCGACTCACGCCCTGTTTCACTCACTTCACGGATCAGTTGTATCAAAGGCTCGTGCAATTCGCTGAGATTCGTCACTTCGGCCGGCCAATAGTTCATTTCAACATTGATATTACACGTGTATTTACTATCCCAGGAAGGAAATAATTTATCATTCCAAATGCCTTGCAAATTAGCAGGCTGCCCACCCGGCTGTGAAGAACAAATCAACAGATAGCGGCCGAAACGGAAATAAGTGGCCACCAGAAAATCATCCTTCGTTTCCTTGAAATTCTGTACACGCATATCAGTGGTTACCCCTGCATATTTGTCTATGCCTAAATCCAAAGAGACACGGTCCATATATTGCTTGAAAAAATCGACGTGTGCCTTACGTGATGTCATATAATCTTTACTTACAGCCCGGCGCAGATAGTTCTTCGCACGCTCCACTTGGTTACCTGTTATATCCTTGTAATTAGTAAAGTTGGTAGCAATGGAAATATAAATCACAGCCTCGTCCGCCCCTTCTATACTCAAGACTCCGTCACGACAAGACCGGGTTCCTCCCTGAGTACGTGCAGTCATACGTCCCTGAAATTCAACCTTCCCTTTGAGTCCTTCATGCCAGGAAGATACGCCCGAAAGGGTAACCTCCTCCCCTTCCGTCGCAACCATCACATCCTGATGCGGAGTAGTAAGATTGGCGTTACAAGTAATCTTTCCGGATTGGCTGGCAGTAAGACGCACCATAACTACCTGATCGGCAAACGACGTCAGTGTTTCACGCTGATAAGTCACCCCGTCCACCTTATAACGCACGATGGTACGAGCTGAATCCAGGCTCAGTTCCCTATAGTAATCGGAATAACGTGTATGCCCCGGAAAAGAAATATGCAGATCGCCAAACGATTGATAGGGCATACCGCTATTGGTCTTCGCCATTACTTTCTCGGTAGCCAACGTTTGTGCTTCAAGATATTTTCCCTCGAACACCAACCGGCGCACTTTGGGAATATATTCCAACGCATCGGGATTAGCATTATTATTGGGACGTCCTGCCCAAATAGTTTCTTCGTTCAACTGGATATGCTCCACACCGGGATTGCCGAATACCATCGCTCCCAACCGCCCGTTACCCAGCGGAAGCGCTTCAGTCCAAACCTGAGCGGGTTCGTCATACCACAGTTTATATTCCTGTGCGGCAGCCTGCAAGTAAGAACTTGCCCATAACAGCCCCCCCACTATCCATTTTATTTTCATATTGATCTCTAGCTTTTATTAAAGGGAGACGAAAAAAGAAGACGGATGTACTCTGTGGAAAGAAATAAAAAAGTAAATATCATGAAAAAACTTTCCCTGGCACCTCAACAAATCCGGCTTCTCTATTGTTATTAAAATAAAACCATCTTATAAAATTAGAATTATATGAAAATAGCAGAGATTAAAGGAAGAGAGATTTTGGATTCACGTGGTAACCCCACTGTGGAAGTGGATGTGATATTGGAATCAGGGATTATGGGCCGTGCCTCTGTCCCATCGGGTGCGTCAACCGGTGAACATGAGGCATTGGAGCTACGTGACGGTGACAAGACCCGTTACGGGGGGCAAAGGCGTATTAAAAGCTGTAGAAAATATAAATACCCTTATCGCTCCGGCATTGAAAGGAATGGACTCTATGGACCAACGTGGCATTGACAAAGCCATGCTTGATCTGGATGGAACCCCAACTAAATCAAAACTGGGCGCAAATGCTATTTTGGGCGTATCCCTGGCTGTGGCAAAAGCTGCCGCCAACTATCTGGATATCCCTCTTTACAGATACATCGGCGGAACAAATACCTATGTCATGCCCGTCCCGATGATGAACATCATTAACGGAGGCTCGCATAGCGACGCTCCTATCGCTTTTCAAGAATTCATGATTCGTCCTGTCGGCGCAAAGACATTCCGTGAGGCCTTACGGATGGGCGCAGAAGTATTCCATGCTTTGAAAGAGGTGCTGAAAAAACGCGGACTAAGCACAGCCGTAGGAGATGAAGGCGGTTTTGCCCCTGCACTGGATGGCACCGAAGATGCTTTGAATTGTATCCTTGCCGCTATTGAAGCTGCCGGATATGAACCGTTCAAACATATCACCATCGGTCTGGATTGTGCTTCTTCCGAATTTTATCATGACGGCATCTATGACTATACCAAGTTTGAAGGCCCCAAAGGGGAAAAGCGCAGTGCCGCCGAACAGGTTGCCTATCTGGAAAAATTGAGTTGGGACTACCCCATTGATTCGATAGAGGATGGTATGGCAGAAAACGACTGGGAAGGATGGCGCATGCTGACCGAGCGTCTGGGCAACCGTTGCCAGCTGGTAGGTGATGACTTGTTCGTTACCAATGTGAAGTTCCTGGAAAAAGGAATCAGTGAAGGTTGTGCAAACTCTATCCTGGTAAAAGTAAACCAGATCGGTTCGCTGACTGAAACTCTGGATGCTATCGAAATGGCCCAACGTAACGGCTACACCACTGTGACCAGCCACCGCTCCGGTGAAACGGAAGATGCTACCATTGCAGATATCGCAGTAGCCACCAATAGCGGACAGATTAAAACCGGTTCACTGAGCCGTAGCGACCGTATGGCAAAATACAACCAGTTGCTCCGCATTGAAGAAGAATTGGGTAACCGTGCCGTATATGGATATAAAAAAATAGCACGCAATTTTAAAGCGTAAGCGGTTTATATCCCCAATTCCATAAATGAAGACTGCCTCAAGAGGGATCGTGACGATTCCGGCTTGAGGCATTACTTTTGCACTATTATTTAATCTCAACTGGGCCACAACGTTTTTTCCTCCCATTCCTCCACCGTCATGGTTTCCGATGAAAAACTGACACCAATAGCCGTGACTTTGCGCGTGTCTGTCTGATAAGGTGTAGCATATCCTTTGTCCTCTATCTGCTGCAAGGCTTCAGCAGCCGTACCATCCAGTTTAAACTCAAATATATATACATAATCCTTTGTCTCCAATACACAGTCCACTCTTCCTCTTGACTGAGTTTTCTCCACATGCAACAGGCAATATACCCCAAGCAAACGGAGAATCAGATAGAAAGTATATTGAAAATGTTTTTCTGTCGCTTCAACCGTCTTTATCGAGCCATGAGAATCATAAGGTATATCCGCAAGGAAAGAAGTTAAAGCTGAACAAAAAGCCGTAGTTTCCCCTTCCTCAAGTAAAATGACGGCATCTACAATCCAGTTGGAAACTTCAAACTCTTGGGGTTTGAAATAATTGGCTGCCACCATGGTCAGAAATCCCTTTTTCACCTCATTATTTGGAAAGTCCAACAGGTAACGGTTTCTCCGGGAGTCGTATTCCTTGATCGTCAGATAGCCGCTTTGATAAATCATAGGCAGCGGTTTTTCCACATCGGCCTTATAATCGACAAACATCGAAGGATCATAGTAACGCCCAGTCAATTCATCCATCTGCTCGTGGTTATGCCGCAGAAGTTTGATCAAATAAGTAGGAGTACCTGATGCAAACCAATAGTCGCGGATATCGTTCATATCAAAAGCATTGAGCAGGCTGAAAGGATTATAGACACCAAGCAAGCCGCTGCCAAAATGATAGCCATCGTATTGCATTTTGAGTACGTCTTTCATTTCCTCCACTGTATAATTGAACTTTTCAGCCAAATTTGCAATAGGTTCTGCAAAATAATGTTCCAATTCCACCTGAGTCACACCACACAATGCTTCATAATGATTATCCATACTTATATCTTTAGGCTGGTTGAACCCGCTGAACACACTGACTTGCGAAAATTTTGTCACTCCCGTAAGCAACACAAACCTCAAGTATTCATCAGCCCCTTTGAAGGTGGAATAGAAAGCTTTCAAGATTTCGCGGTTGGCATCTTCCAGAGGAGTATCCAATGCATCGAGAATAGGCTTGTCATATTCATCTACCAGCACCACGGCACGACGCCCCGTTTGCTGATAGGCTAGAGAAAGTATTTGTTCGAACCGCTTCCCCATAGGAACCTCACGGGGAGTTTCTCCGTAGATTTTCTCCCAGTTGGCAAGATAATATTCTATGGTAGCTTCCAAGTTTCCTTTTTCCGTAAAGTTAACACCGTTGAAATCTATCTTGAACACAGGATACTGATGCCAGTCTTTCTCCAACTTCGCTATCATCAAGCCGTCAAAAAGTTCCTTGCGCCCCTTGAAATAGGCATCCAACGTGCTTACCAACAAGCTCTTCCCAAAACGACGGGGACGGCTAAGAAAACAAGTTTTGGTCGTCGTTACCAAACGATAAACCAAATCGGTCTTATCCACATAGACCCAATTACCTTCTATTATTTGATCAAAACTCTGTATGCCAAATGGGATATTTCATCATTCTCCTTTTTCTTAAAATGGATTGTTAATGCGAAGATAACGACTTCTCTTCGCATTAACAATAAAAGTGGGAAAACAAATCATTTCAAGTGAATTTTAAAGACAAGTCCTCCTGAAAAATATTTTCCGTTATTCAGTTCCGCCGATTCTTACAAGGCAGGGACAGTGGGGACAGCAGGGACAGCCCCCTTTTTTTCTCACACACGTGCGCGCGATACAATAAGGTGGAAAATGAGTTTCCCAATGACACCAACGAGGAAGAACAACTCACCGAAGGCTCCGAACCTTATTTCCCCCTGCCTGCCTTTCCACAGGATGACATATGGCCGGAGCTGCTAGAGAAAATCATCTCTTACAGTTAAAAAAACCAAATAACACAACACACTGCTCCCGGGAGGCCCCCTGCATGCAGACCTTCGTATACGCACCGAGGTGAAAAAGGCGATGAAAACCTACTACCAGGAAAAGGCGGCCCAAACGGTTCACCAAGCAAGGGGTCCGATGAGTGTGGACGGTAGGGGGAACGTATCACAAGAGCTGACCCCGGCTTTATACGCGCGCACGTGTGTGTGAGAAAAAAAGGGGCTGTCCCCACTGTCCCCGTGTCCCCGCTGCCAGTTGCAACTAGTCTGCCTCCACTTGGAGAGCCATGATTCCCCCCGCAATCCGCCAAGGGGTCAAAAGGGGTCGGAAGGGGTCACGCCGCACGGACGTGAAGTTATCTTTGCAGTGTCAGAGGGAACCAACCGCACCCCGGCACAAGATTACAAAAATCCTGGTACAAGATTCCGCGGATCTTGTACCAAGTTTCACCGGACGCCGCAGCAGTGTGCGCCTTGTTCCTTCCTGACACTTTTCTGATAATAACAACCCTTTAAAAACAAAAACGATGATCAATTATCACAACATTGTCTTCCCGTTCCTCCACCGTCATGGTTGCCGACAAGAGGCTGATTCCAACTTCCGTGACTTTGCGCGTACCAGCCAAATAAAGAGTATCATTCGTCAAAGTCGTTCTCTTCGCATTAACAATAAAAGTGGGAAAACAAATTCATTTCAAGTGAATTTAATGCCCATGTTGTCGGCTATCAAGTAGAGGTTGTGTCAAAACGTTGGCACAACCTCATATACTAACGTGAAATCATACAAGGCAAAATTAATTTCGCCAACGAGTTATATTATACAGCCCTTACAGCTGTCATTCCACAACACAAGAATATTTTTCTTTCAATCCCTCCAAACTCATCCCCGTAAAATAATCCTCTATAAACTCCCATCGCTGCTCATCACTTAACTTCGTATTGCCAAAGAACAGCCGGAACAACTCTATCTGTTCCTGGAATATTTTCTCATTATTCTCCAGCACATGGTTCTGATAGTCTCCCGAAGCAGCTTCCTTTTTCAATATCTCCGCATCACGGACACGTACTCCAACAGAAGGAACACCCCCCTTCTACGGTAAAGTCCACCACATTGAGCATAGACAACAAGTTGAGCAACATATTGAGATCGGAGAACGGAGTGACATAGAACAACAGCCGGTCTCCTTTCTTTCCTGTGATACGCTGGGCACACAACTTCTGGTAACGGGAAAGCAACAAATCAAAACCACGGGTAACGGTAAACATCAGTTTGTCTTCATCTTTCTTCTTGGCACTGGTGATGTAACTCACACTTCTGCCCTCCTCTACCCTGGACTCCAGTAACGAAGTGATAAAACGCTTGGCAGAAGGAACATCCATATCATACGCCGCAAAAATTACTACGCAAATCGTCCTCCTCGAACTTTCCTTTATTACCATACAGACTCACCGTCAACAAATCTTTCAAACTCTTCAAGAGACTTGCCAGCTTGGAGCAGATATCCGCCGCACTCTCTTTTAACAAGACATCATGCTTACCCACAGCTGCCGCACGAACTCCCTCAAAGAGATTTCCATTGTATAAATCGCGCTTAAACTCACGGTATCCCATCTCCGAGAAACAATTCTCCCACAAAGATTCAAAAGCCACCTTATAGACTCCTTCAACCCCTTTCACGGGAACCATGTACTGCTTGTATTTTTTACGGAAAGCGGCATCACCCGTCTTTTCCTGCACATAGCCATCGGAAAACAACGTCTGTGAATTGATTTCAACAGGAGAACCGCCATGCCGGAAACTCAAATCCTCTTCTATCCATAACAAAGCCGTTTTGACGACTTGCTCCAAATCCGATTCATATTCCAGCTTGTTCTTTTTACGAGGCAACTTCACTGCAAATTCAAAATCGGATAAAGACATCTGCATTTCATCACTACAGCCTTTCATCAGATATATTTCCCAAACTTTCTTCAGAATCATCCCCAACTGTTCCTGGGAGATGGCACCCGCAGAATGCAGGCGTTTCATATAATAAAAGTCGCGCTCATTAAAATCCGTCACCGCCACACCCGTAATGTTCTTATCACGGGCAGCACGGCCAATCTCCTGAATATAATCGACAAAGGTGCTGGATGGAGCCACATGATACACACGGTCAATATCACTGATATCCACCCCATACCGAAAGCTTCGTAGCAACGATTATCTTTTCTCACCCTCCTTAAAGCTTGTATAATTTCGGCTTTTGCTCTTTATCCTTTTACCATAATAAGATGCCACCCAATGCCAGTTAGCCGGATACACCCAGGTCTTCAGTTTCATATCTATACCTCCGGCAAAAGGATAATAAATGATAGTCTTATGCCCGTCCAGAAAATCCTCCACCCGGGCGGCAACAGTACGTTGCTTGGCCTTATCGTAGGTTTCCCCCTCCTCTATGGTCATGGCGGTAATGTCAAAGCCGATATTTTCACGCTTCACCGTGCCCACATACAAGGCACACGGAGCAAGATGCAACGACCGGATGGTATCAAAAATCATATCGTTCCCGCCTTCGGGATTCCACACAGCAGTGGCCGTCAATGCAAAAACAGGGAATACATACCCCAACGCATTCTTTAAAGCTTCCAAATGACGCCC
>ENA-OQBL01000420-OQBL01000420.1-human-gut-metagenome-genome-assembly--contig:-NODE-420-length-22535-cov-5.563772_pt1 | contig 22535 bp, 28 predicted proteins | sample MGYA00242747_ERZ504553 | MGnify/ENA primary metagenome ERZ504553 (study PRJEB26092, sample SAMD00036240) | human gut metagenome | host: Homo sapiens | study: EMG produced TPA metagenomics assembly of...
GCCCCACTTTGCGGGATATTTCACCCGAATTCAGTTGCCGTAGCCCGCTACGGCGCCCTCATCCGGGCAAAATATCCCACAAATTGTGACGCACATCTTGCAGAAAGCCTTTTTCAGACACGCTCTAAAGCAATAATTTTGTGAAATAAAAGATTACTGATCACAGTTCCATAAAGCGTTCCAGATCCAGTTCTCCCCATCCCTGCTGATTCTTTGGCAATCCCATATCCCTGGCACTTTCTTTCAATTTCATCTTGATCTGAACATTAGTCAGCTCTGGATTCTTCTCAAGCATCAATGCTGCTGCCCCTGCAACCAGAGGTGTAGACATAGAAGTACCACTCTTCACTCCATATCCGTTATCTGCCCCCGGTGCACAGGCAAGAACATGATTCCCGGGTGCAACCAGATCCGGTTTACAAACACACTCAAATGTAGGTCCCCTGCCGGATATGGCAGTCCGTCCTGTAAGCAGATCGCTGGAGCCTACTGTGATAATCTTTCGGCTGCTTCCCGGTGCTGTCACACTTCCTGCCCTCGGTCCCTGATTTCCTGCCGCAGCCACTACCACCAGACCTGCATCCCAAAGTTGTTCCACACCCACGATCAGAACTCTGTGATCTTCTGCTCTCCTGCAGGTTGTTCCCACCGAGATATTCACTACACGTATCCCATAATATCTCTTATTCTCCAGGATCCAGCGAAAAGCCTGCAAAACATCTTCTTTCCTGCCATTTCCCGTTCTGTCGAGCACCTTCAGAACTATCAGGCTACACCCGGGGGCAATTCCTCTGATCCGTCCTTCCGAAGCCCTTCCGTCACCGCCAATGATCCCACATACATGGGTTCCATGAGAATTATCATCATAAGGTCTGATACGATGTCCGATGAAATCTTGAAACGCAAGTATTCTCCCTGTAAAATCTATATGAGGAAAAATCCCGGTATCCAGAACACACACACCCACGTGCTTTCCTGTATATCCGGAATCATCTGAATTCTTCATAAAAAATCCTCCGAATCATCTGGATAATGAAATCTTACCGCAACTGTTCATCAGGTCGCTGCAAAGACAATGAACATCTGCGTCTTACTTTAAATTATTCGGAAGATTATATTTGTGTGTCCGACAGTTTCTCCTGTCATATCTCCGTTTTTTCTGTAAATAAAATGTATAAAGCTTCCATGATATGCAGATACTTCTGATATGCAAAACAACAGGCATATACAGAATCTGTTACAGAAATCCCGAAAAATATCCTTATAGCAATTTCATAAAATAACTGTAACCATCTGCATAATATTAAGGAGACAAATTATGACTGCATTATTATTGATACTGGTATTTTTACTTTTTCAGACCTTCGTCCTGCTCTGCTGTGTAGCTGCCGGAAATGACGCTGCCTCCCAGGAAATCTCCGATCAGGAACAAATGGAATTTATCCGGGAATGGAAAAAAATTACATTGCAGCAGCCCTCAAAAATAAAGGGCTGCTGCAATGTGCTGATAAACCTTCTACATCACATAACAGTCATATCGTATTGCTTTTCCTTTTAATATATAAGAAGGCTCTCTTCCATCAAGACAGACGCTCTTAAGAGGACGTTTTACGATAATTCTGGAAGGTCCGGCTTTGATAGCTGCATCAAAAAGATCTTTTTCCTCAGAACATGGAGGTTCAAGTTTCTGGATCAGCTGAAGTTTTTTATTTATCAGACCGGATTTCTGTCTCTTCGGGAACATGGGATCAAGATAGATCACATCTACCGGATCCATAAGTTTCTCCATACATGACACACTGTCACCCTCTACCAGTTTCATTCTGGAAGCAATGTCTTTTAATACGGGATGCTTTCTGGCACGCCGGAGCGCATCCTTCAAAAGTGCGGCGATCACCGGATTCTGTTCGTATAATGTCACCTCATAGCCATATGCTGCAAGAAGGAAACCATCCTCCCCCATGCCTGCAGTGGCATCAATTGCTTTCAGATGTTCTCCCTCAGTTTTGACCGCACGTACCAGCATTTCATGGGAAAGTCTTCCGTTTGTGACTCTGTGCAGCATTCCTTCAAAATCTCCCTGATATGTCAGGCCATAACCGGTAAGTGATACGCCCCGGGAGTCAAACATTACTGTCAGATGTTCTCCCGGTTTGTCCATAATCGGAACATTGTTCTTTCTGGCAAAAGATTCTGCCATTTCTCTTTGCCCGCCCTTACCCAGGCAGACTGTTATCTTATCATTCATTTACACATTTCCCGCAAAATTTAATTTTCTTTTAATGCTTTTTCTATTTCAGAGATCACAATTCTGAGTGCTTTGATACGGGCATATTTCTTGTCAACAGATTCCAGTACATGCCATGGCGCAAAGGAAGTATTTGTCTTCTGAAGCATCTCATTTACAGCCACTTCATAGGCATCCCATTTCTCTCTGTTTCTCCAGTCCTCATCTGTGATCTTCCATTGTTTCTCCGGATTATTCTGTCTCTCCTGAAAACGCTCCAGCTGTGTATCCTTATCGATCTGTACCCAGAATTTAATAATGACTGCACCCCAGTCTTTAAGTTCTTTCTCAAACTCATTCATTTCGTTGTAGGCACGTTTCCAGTCATTTTCACTGCAAAATCCCTCCAGACGTTCTACCATAACTCTGCCATACCAGGTTCTGTCAAAAATAGCGATATGCCCATTTTTCGGAAGTCTTGTCCAGAAACGCCATAAATAATGTCTGGCCTTCTCATGCGGTTCCGGACTTGCGATTGGATGTACTTCATAGCCCCGGGGATCCAGAGCTTCTGTAATACGTTTGATATTACCTCCTTTGCCTGCCGCATCCCAGCCTTCATACGTGATGATCACAGGAATACGTCTCCTATACAGTTTATTATGGAGTTCCCCCAGTTTACTCTGGAGCTGTTTCAGTTCTCCCCTGTACTCCTCGTCATCCATTGTTTTATCTCTCAGATCAATATCCGACAGACGGGGAATCTGCTCCAGAGGAAATACATTCTGCAAAATCGGAACGGAATGTGCCTGATTCTGCATGGCAACTTCAATATTGCTTACCATAGTCTCCAGCACCTGAAGTTCCGCCCATTTTCTGTCACTGGCATCTATGATGTACCATGGTGCAGAGGAAGCATTCGTGTCAGACAGATACTGAGAAAATATTTTTGCACATTTTTTGTAATGTTCATTCTGCCATTTATCAAAGTCTGACACACGCCATCTGGTGTCTTTATGATCCAGAAGTAATTTTTCACGCCGCTTCTGTTCATCCCTGTCAATCTGCATAAAGAATTTCAGCACCAGATAACCATTATCTGTAAGCTGCCGCTCAAAACGGCGGATGCTGTCAATCCGCTGTGTATAACCTTCGCCCTCAATCTCGCCCGACAGACAGTCTTTACAAGTCTGCTCCATCCAGCCGGAATCCAGAAATGTAAATTTTCCGGCTTCCGGAATCTGTTTAAAATAGCGATACAGAAATGGATATCTCAGTTCTTCTGCTGTGGGAGCTGACATAGTGGCAACCTTAAAGAAACGCGGATCAATATTCTTAATGACTTTTCCGATCGTACTTCCCTTGCCGGAAGATCCCCAGCCTTCAAAGAGTACAATTACCGGGATCTTATGTTCCTTGATTTTCATCTGAAAATCATAGAGCTGACTTCTCGCTGTCTGCAGACGGGTTTTGATTTCCTCTTTTTCCGGCATATGTGCCGGAGTCCATGTTGTAAGCATAACATTGATCCTCCTTTTATTTTTCTTCGTAACTGTTCAATACTTTCACAGTCAGAAGCTGTTGAATAGTTGCCCTTTTCATTAATAGAATATCTCAAATTCAGCTGAAATAATCATAACATGAAATCTGTTTATCGTAAAGCAGGTGTATGATATAAATAATGCATATTAATCGTTACTGTTCACTCCGTTCACAGTAACGTAGCCAAAATTCATTCCAGATTGCCTGCGGCAATGGAATTTTGGCTTGTATGTCTCGGGATTTTGGCATATTCATGCCAAAACACCTCGCGGGATAGTGGTGTGTGAACAGTAACTATTAATTCGGTCAGGTTACTGCTCATCAGAGCGTGAAATCCTGCGTCAGATATCCTTGATGTGCGTCAGATTTTTTCTAAATCCGCAATATTTTCAGGATATTCCATATCAGAATATAATTTCAGCTGTAACTGTAATATTCTGTTATACTCATCGCATCCGGGTTCTAACACTCTTCTTTGTTCATAGAGTTTATGATCTTCCTCACTCATTTTCACATCAAAGCTTTCCTGAGTATGGAATTGGATTTCAATACGATAGTTGCGTGAGTTTTTAAACTTGGCATTTACGCCATTATATGGAAAACTGTCATTGACCCAGTAATTTTTCAATGAATATATCTTCCAGTTCTTCTCATACAAGGCATCTGTCACAGATCGTATTTGTTCAACATATTCTTTCGGTTCCAATATCACTGTATAACGAATAATATCTGCTATTGAATCAAAAAAAGACTTCTCTACTCTCTGATAAAGCTTATTATATAAGGACTTCGGTGATTTTACTCTATACTCTAATCCCGCAAGTACTGCTTTATTTGTTTTTGCAAAATCCACAAGAAATTTGGTTATTTCAAACTCTGTAGACAGATAATCCGCATAAAATACTCTTTCCTCAAAAGAAAGTTTATTAAAAAGTTCAATGTCCTCTTCTGTCCATGATTCTTCGATTTCCTTATTAAGGTAGATCTTTTTTGAATTTTCAGCGGACAGAACACATTTGAGTTCTATCGAATCAATGCCAAAAAGGCCGGCATTGTCACCTGATCCATGAGTCAGACTGCTGAGGAGCTTCTCGAAATTATTAATGATCAAATTTACTTTTCTTTCAATCAGTGCATATGCCGAATCCGATCCGCCTGCTTCTATCACAAGTTTGCCATATTTAACAGCAATGCTTCTTACAACGTTTCTTTCAACAAATCCAACAATCTCTTCAGAATTATACTTATCAAAATCCTCATAATTCAGATCAAGATTTGTATTCTTCAATTCTGCAAGCTGATTTCCAACAGCAAGAACTGCTGCCAGATCTTTTAATCTGACAGAATTTTGATTGTCTGACAGCAAAACTTCTTCCAGTTGATTTATATCATCACTATTTCCGCCAATAAAATACAGCATACTGATTATGGCATGCTTATATATCTCTGACGGAAATTCAAATATATCTCCGTATTCTTCTATCAGACACGCACTGAACAAAACATGATATTTGTTCATGATCTGCAGGAATGAAAGCGGCTGCGTCTGCTTTTGGATCCCCAGCTTGCTTATATATTTATTCATGCTTTCCTGATTTAAACCAAATCCGGTATGAGCAAACAGAGCCGCCATCAAAAGGCAGTAGCATTCATCTCCATTCAAATCTTCCAGCTTCTGTCTGTCCATTATTAAATCGCAAAATTCTGCAATATCTATAAAATGCATAATAGAATAATCAGAAATATTGGAATATATCTTTTTATACTTCTCCAGCATTCTCTGGACCACTATACAGTTATCCCTGTAATTCTCATATAATTTTTTTGGATTTTGTAAGTAAATTTTCCGAACACTTGTTAACTATCATTTGAATTATTCTCCATCAACATATTACTTGTTTTTTTCTGCCGGACTTTCTTTTTTCTATAACACGCCCTGTTCTTTCATTTCCAGAGATACCGTTACATATTCCTTACTGTTCTCCATAATACCAAGCTTTTCTTCCCAGGTGAGATTTCGTTTGATCCTGGCCGGACTGCCCATTACCAGTGAGCCATCCGGTATCACAGTATTCTTGGTAACCAGGCTTCCTGCACCTATAATACAGTCCTTTCCGATCTTTACTCCGTCAAGGATTACCGCTCCCATTCCGATCAAAGTTCTGTCACCGATGGTACAGCCATGGATCACAGCATTATGCCCTATAGTCACATTATTTCCAATATATACCGGTCTGTTATGGTTTACATGAATCGTACAATTCTCCTGAATATTTGACTCCTCACCGATCACAACCGGTGCATCATCGCCCCGGATCACAGCATAATATAAAACACAACTGTCACGACCAATTGTTACATCTCCCACAATTACTGACTGTTTCGCAATCCTCGCATCTTGTGATATTTTTACATTCCTGTAATTCATTTCATATTCCTCATATATGATTCTTCACCTGATCATCAAATTCAGACAATTCATGGATGCCACATAATGGTAATCTATTTTCTCTGAAATCCCCCTGATAATAGCAAGTCCATATTGTGTATCCCTGTTTCTGTATTCCAGGGGATTAAATTTCACCCCATTGTCACGCAGTGACAGGCACCCGCTTCCATCTTTTTCCAATGTCAGCCGAAGATCAATAAAATGTTTTCCTTTTTACCTGTAAATCCATGTTCTACAATGTTTCCTGCAATTTCTTCCACTGCCAGGCAGATCCGGAAAGATTTGCCCGCCCCCAAATGTTAATAAGGTAATCATCCGTATCTGTTTTCTCACAGTTTATCATCTCTTTGCGTCAATCCATATTTTTTTAAATCCACCGTTCCATTGACAACCTCAATTCCATCTGCTTCCAGTAGCTTTTTCTGTACATCTTTACCGCCGAAGGCAAAAGCCCCTGACAGTTCTCCTCTGAAATTCACTACCCGATAACAGGGAATATGCTCCGGATCCGGATTCTTATGGAGGGCATTCCCTACCGCTCTCGACATTCTCGGATTCCCTGCCATTTCGGCAACCTGACCATAAGTTGCAACGCATCCTTTCGGAATTTGCTTCACTGCCTCATAAATCTTCTTTGTCGGGCTGTATGTTACGAGATCATAGCTTTCGGATATCATTCTTTTAATATCTTTATCCGGTACCGTCCCATTTAGAATAATGGTATTCCAATGTTCCTTATTCTGATGATAACCAGCCTGTACAGATTCATAGGCACTTCGCCAAAAATCACGCCACTCCGGATCTGCTTTTACATTCAGATTAACATAACCGTTTCGTTCATAGATCCATAAAAAAATTTTTTTGTTTTCCCTCGCTCTTACCACTTGCCAGTTCTGATCACGGAAAGGTCTTTCCGTATATGTATTCTGAAATGATAAACCGAATTCCAACGCTGCTTCTCGTGTAATCATGCAATTTTGATTCATTTATTTCACCCTTATTCCCTGAAATTATTTCTGGCATCTTCATAATCTCTTGGAAGTCCCTCAAACAAAATTATTGCCTTATCATACTGTTCCTCTTCCATACATGATATAGCTTTCCTATACTGTTCCTGCTTCCTGATTTCTTTTAATTCCCTGTCCCGCATCTCGGCTGTTTTCTCACTCTGATCACATTCTTTTAAAAAAGCCCTATCCTCACACGGAAAAAGTCAAGCTGTTTATTACATCTATTTTTCCCCTTCATTCGCTTCCTCTATTGTCACACTCTCCTGTACCTGCATATCCGTATACTGAACACGAATAACTGCCTGCGGCCAGTTTATGCTGACCATTGCTGTTTTGTCTTTCTCATCTCCTGCTTTCCGGATAAGCTCCAGCAATTCCTTCAGTACTTCCTTTGTCAGATAACCGCCTCTCCAGTGAAAAATAAGTACCCTGCCTTTCTTCGCCGCCTGCAAAGAACGTTTATACACATCCTCTTTCTTAGTAAAAGAAAGCTTCTTCTCCTTATAGTAAAAGTGCTCATGATCACCGCAGTGAGGCGCCGGCGCAATAAGAGGCTCATGATCCCTGAAAATCTGTGAATCATCCAGATTGAAATAATCATAGCGGATTTCAGAAGTCTCACGATCTTTCCCCAGAGTATTATCAAAGGTCGCATCCAGATGATAATATGTACCTCCTATTTTTACGATATTCCATGTGTGGCGATACTTAATCCCCTTCTCAGGATTATTTCCACAGATTGCAATCACACACCAGACTCCCAGTGCATCTAACAAAACCTTTACTGCTTTTGCGATTCCCTCACAAACACCAACGCCTTGCCCCAACGGTCCGATAATTTCATGGGAATATGATTTTTTCAGTTTGTCATAGCGGATATTTTCACAGATAAAATCATGCACATACTTCTCTTTCTCCCATTCAGACAGCTTCTGAGCCGGGCGAATCAGCTTCTCAACTCTGGCAGTCATAGCCTTTTGATGTTCGCAAATCTTCTTTTTATCAAAAAGATACTCCGGAATAAAAATCAGATTCGGAGAGTCTTTATAATACCGGTATTTATAACTGCTCACCCAAAATATCTCCGGATGATCCAGACGCATCTGGAAAAATACATTATAAAGTTCTTCTCCCTCTAATGCCGGAATCTGAAATTCATCCGCCAGGTTTTTCACACCGCTAAGAATGCTGTGATATGCAGCCTGCTGCGCCTTATTCATATGGTTGTAATAATATTGCTCCATTGTTATCTTATCTCCAAGTTCTTCGTCACTTAAAATCGCCAGCATCACATATGACTATTCAAAAAAAGTGGTTTTCTTTTTTCCTGGTGAATTAATTTTATACCACTGCTTCCACTATCGTTTTCCCATTCACTATAATTTTCCGGATTCCCGACTGTTTTTTCCTGTTAAAATTAAAGCTAAGCATATATCCTTTATCCACATGATAATCTTCCAGATATCCAAAAAGCTGCTGTTCTCCCCGCTTATTATACTCGTCACCGTGCCATATCTTTAATTCAATTATATATTGCCGTCCATGGTAATCTACAATTACATCTGTTCTTCGAAGATCTCTTGTTCTGGATTCGATATAATAATTTCCTGTCCCGTTAATAATCGGTTTCAAATATAGTAAAAAGAACTTCCTCCCCTGCTCTTCCAGAAATTTTTCATCAGATTCCCCGTAAATATCTTGGAAATGAACAACAAAACGTTCCAATATCCTTTCCATATCCAGATATCCATTAACTATAAACTGACTCTTGTCCTGCAGGGCTGCCTTATATATCTCTGTCTGCTGCATCTTTGCTTCTGTAAGATAATAATTATATAATCTCGTTTCAAAAATTCTGTTTGCAATAACCACATTCCCATTTTGATTTTTAATAAAGCCAAACATCTGAGCCATATCAATCGAGGTTTCATCCGGATTATACGCGATATTTCTTCCTGTAAAAAGTAATGTTTTCAGCATAACACTTAACTCCGGATAATCGCATATTTTTCCAACTAATGATTCAAATAAAGGATTCTTCTCCGCAAGCAGAATACGCACTGCTTCATTAAAACCATTTTCCGTCCATACCAATTTCAGATTTTCATATTCGTCCCGTACCCTTTCATCCATCAGCTGGCAGATTCTTGAAACCAGAAACGGATATCCCGCTGTATACGCATATAGCAATTCTGACATTTTTGATATATTCATCCCTGTACGATGATCAATTTCGTACTCCTGCAACATCCCTGCTATCTCTGATTCAGAAAAACTCATTTCGATGCTGAAATCTGCGGCAATATTCCATGGACTGTTATATCTATGTCCTTCCTCTGGTCTGAGTTTTCTCTTCAAATTCTTAATATCATACACTCCTGCCAGAATCACCGACTGAAATCCCGGATAAAATTCTCTGTCCAGGTACTGTGCCCTAAGCTGTGCCAGAAAATCAATAAAAACCTGATTATTCGCTGCACTGTCTACTTCATCAATCATAAGAACTATTTTTCTGTCTGCCGCTTCACATATATCACTTAATCCCTCAAATAGCTCTTTCAGAGAAAAGTATCTGTTAGCATAATCGGCATCCTTTCTCATCTCGTCTATAACTGAGGCCATTTCGTTATTCATAGTCTTACAGTTTCTGCGAAATACACGCAAAAAAGAACCAGCAAATGCTACTGAAAACACATTTCCATTACTAAATTTCTCATTGTCAAATGTCTGAAAATCAAGTAATACAACATAATATTCATCCCGAAGCATTTCTGCCAGTGCGCGCAAAGTTGTAGTTTTACCATATTGTCTGGCCCTGTTAATGGTAAAATATTTTCCCTCATCCACAAGCACTTTAATCTGTTGTAAACGACCATTAATATTTACCATATAATGCTTCTCCGGAATACACACACCCGTTGTATTAAAAACTCTCCCCATTCATTACACCTCACAATCAAAAATGGCTTCCTGTCATCAAAATTTTCAACTAAAATAATGATAACATGAAACCATTTTAGCGTAAAGCAACATTCCAAAGGTTTTATATAACTTTCAGACAATGACTTACTCTCTCAACACCTCATAATGAGAAAACATCTCCCCGCTACATGAATCCAGAAACTTCATAATCTTATCTAAATACATTTCCATCGTCCTGTCACCGCTGCAGTAGGTCTCATGTCTGGTTCCCGGCAGGTAAACATATTCACAGGAAGTGATTCCTCTGTGATTGATTTTCTCTGCAAATTTTCTCAATGCGTTTACAGATACAAAATCATCTTTTTCTGCCTGAAATAGCAAAACAGGTGCTGACAGTTTCTTCCATCCGCAATATTTTATGTACCAGCTCATTTTTACAGACGCCAGAAGCCATCCATAAGAAGCTGCACTAACCTGGAATTTTTTATTCTCTTTACGCAGCTCATTATATTTTTCAAATCTCGGTCTGGAAGTACATCCACTGGTTTCGAAAGTCTCACTACCATCATAAGGCTTCTGACCAGCCACATAGTCTTCCTTTTTTTCCCAAAAGGCACTTCGTCTGTGCAATAGCGATCACCAATGGCCAGGGAACATTTCCGGTAAGCGGGCGGAGCATAGGAGAATTCAATATAATCTTCTGAAACAGTTGCGGTTCCCATGCAGCTGCGATTGTACCAATTGCCCCACCCATGGAATGAGCAAAAAGAACCAGCGGTAATTCAGGGTATGGTTTTTTTATCACATGGCATATTTTCAAAAAATCCCTCACATATCGCTTCCAGGTATCTATATGTACAAGAGATGGATCTGATGTCAGGCGATAACTTTGTCCATGTCCCATATGTTCCGGCATATACACATGATATCCAGCCTTCAGAAAATAATAAATCATCTCATCATATTTCGGCGCTGCTTCTGTAAAACCATGACTGATTATAATCACGCCTTTCGGTTTCTCTGCCAGGTAACGCTGTACATGAATTTTCCCCACTATCCCCGTGTCTTTTTGGTGCAGATGATCCTCTGCACCAGGAACGTACCCCTCCTGACGGTGCGTTGCAAGATATGGTTCTATTTCATCATTCATTTTATACAAATATTCATTCTCATGTATTATTTCCATTCGTATGTACTCCTGTTACTTTTTCATAATTCTGTTGCTATCTGCTTTTCACCATTCGATACATGCCTGTATTATAATCTTTACTGGTGCCTATTAATAATCCCATTAATCTTTTTCTCATTATAAAATACCAGTATAATTCCGCCTATACAACAGAATACTGCTGCCCCAAAAGCAGCAACTCTATAACCAGTTCCCTCTGCTGCCCCTATCGTCGAGACTGCTGTAAATATCAACATAGAAATACTCTGCCCAAGTTTAAACGCAAATGTTCTCGCCGCATAAAACATTCCTTCACGATTGCTTCCTGATGTAATCGAGTCGCTCTGCGAAATATCTGCCACAACAGCCTGCGGAAGAATTCCGAAAATCGCCATAGGAAGGGCCGCCACGACTGTCAGGATCAGTCCCTGCACCGATGCCGGAATAAAACTCATTTTTTCCCATAAATCCGGTATAAAAATAAGCAAGGCTAAATACTGCAAATGCAAACAAGATCATCTTTTTCTTTCCAAGTTTAGGAGTAAGCTTATTTACCGGAATATAAAATACAAGAGACAACGCTGTCATTCCCACAAAATACAAAGTTGTCATTGTTTCCGGAAGTTTCAAAAGACTGGTGACAAAAAATGGAAGACCTGTCTGAAACATGGTAAGTGCAATCCAGTAGAAAATATCAGATGCCACAAACTTGCGAAATTCTCCATTCTTAAAAGTAGCTGCAAGAGATCCAAAAGCTGACTCTTTTGCAGGAACCGTATCTACATAGTCTTTTTCACGGATACAAAATACCGGCACAAGCATACAGATAAACGCTATAGCCGCCATCAAAGTAAAGGTCATACGGATAGCACCAACTCTGCCAAAAGCAGGAATAAACATCCCCCATATCGTAGGTGCCAGATACGCCACTGCAGTTCCGGCAATAAATGTAAAGGAAATGACTGTGGAAATATTAAGTCTTTCCTGCTGGGTATGTCCAAGTTCCGGAATCAGCGCATTATATGGTGTACAGTACGCAGTAATGGAAAGATAGTACGCCAGAATCATAATCAGCAAAAACACTCCATTGATCCAGCTGTTTTTATTAACCGGTGACCAGAAAACCAGTACTGTAGAAAGCGCCAGCGGTAAAGATGCCCATTTCAGGAACGGAATTCTTCGCCCATTCTTTGACGTACATCTGTCAGATAAAGAGGCGATCATTGGATCTGTAAAACATCAAAAATCCTTCCGAAAGCTGTAATTCCGCCAATAATAGTAAATATGCCAAAGACCACCAGCCCCTGTGGAATGAACACTGTCTGTCCCTGACTGATGGCTGTCTTATCCGGCTGATAAAAATATACAAGCCAGTTAGAAATAATCCCGGACAACATCGCCCATCCAAACTGTCCGGCTGCAAACTGCCATATTTTCCCTGTTGTTAACTTTTTCATCGTGCACCTCCAGATTTCAGAACTACTGCTTATTTCTTGCAAGAATCGAACTCTTTTCCAGGCATGGAAGTTCTTCTCCTTCAACAGTCGTCACAATTCCGCCTGCTTCTTCAACAATAAGTGCACCTGCCGCAAAGTCCCATGGAGATAAAATAAGCTCGAAATAAATTTCCGCTCTTCCTGATGCTATGGCACATAAATCAAGTGCTGCAGATCCGCTTCGTCGGATATCAAGGCATTTTTGAAAATATTCGTAAGCTAATTCAAAGGATGCCTTCGCAAGCTCCGTATTATACGGTGATGAACCAAACAAAACAATGCTGTTTGCCAGATCATCCTTCGATACATGAATCGCATTTCCATTCATATATGCACCCTCACCGGAAATCGCATAGAAAGTTTCATTAAGATACGGATTATGCACGACTCCCATATATCTCTTTCCATTTCGAATCAATCCAATAGATACACAGCTCATATGATAATCTTTAATAAAATTGGTAGTTCCATCAATCGGATCCACCACAAAAATATATTCTGCATTTCTGTTAATCTGGCAATCCTCTTCTTCCCCCAAAAACTCCGCTTCCGGAAGAATCTCAGACAACTTTTTCTCCAGCATTTTCTGAATTTTGCAATCATACTTCGTAACAAAATTTGCTTTTCCTGCCTTATCCTTAATGCCAAAAATTTTCCCTGTCCGCCTGAAGCATAACCTGTCCGCATTTTTTTGCCGCTTCAATTATTTCATTTAATATCGTATGTGGAGTTTTCTCCTTTAGTTCCATATTATCTGTCACCTCTCAATAGAAAATGGTTTCCGTTTTATCAATACTTTTATAATTTCTCATACTTTTCAATCAGACACTGATGTTCTTTTGTCTTCTTGTCATAGTTTATCCCAACCAGCAAAATGTCTCCGGTATAATCCAGAACTGAATCCGGATATTGTTTTTCCTTAATCTGCTGTAATGCTGTCTTGACATTCTTATTCCATTTAAGTTCTACGACAAGCGCCGGATAACTGGAAACGTATTCTGGTTTTGGAATAAATACAAAGTCTGCAAACCCACGTCCTGTCGGCAGTTCACGAACTGGTTTAAAATAATATTCCATTGAACTCAGATATGCAATTGCAAGTACACTGCTCAAAGAATTCTCATTATTATACTGAATATTCGAAACATACTCTGTATGGATTTTCTCAATTCCCGCTTCAACCGCTTCTTCATCCATGTCCAGCGTAGCCTCCAGTAAATGTTCTGATTCCTGCTGAAAAGTAATCATCTCATTCCATTTTCTACTCTCAACCGCCGTAGTCAGCTCCTGCCGGATTTCTTCATTTGGAACAAATGCAGTTCTTCTGTTCTGGTTATATCCCAGATAGCCAAGATGGATCAAATACGTAAGCACATCATCTTTGCTTTGTATATTCACCGTATCATTTTTGAAAGCAGATGTATTTACTTTAATCGAAGCACCGGAAAGTATTTCAATTATAGCATTTTTCAAACCATTATAATTCATATTGATAAAAGGAACAATTGCTTCATAAGAAGCAGTCTCAGACCAGTAACTTCTAAACCTGCCCCGCACACAAACACTTACTACTGCTTTAGGATTATATACCTGATAGTCCTCCAACAAATAACCATCATACCAATATTTTACTTTCTCAAAATCTCTGTGATATCTTTCGCAAAGATCCTTCACTTCAGTTTCTGTAAATCCAATATATGGCGCCATCACTCCTGCATCAAGCATTGTAAACTCATCAAAATTATTTAATGCAGACTGCGTTTTTTCTTTCTTTATCGGCAAAATACCTGTAAGATACGCCAACTGAATATATTTTGTCGGTTCCGTTCCCTTAAACATTGCCCGCAAAAAATTAATGTACTTTTCCTGTACTTTTTTATTTGCCGCTTCATCTCTGATCAGAACATCCCACTCATCAATAATTATAATAAATTTCTGTCCAACAATATTTTTAATACGCGAAAGACTTTCCGACAAACTTATCTCTTCTTCAGGCAGAACACCAGGGTAAATCTCTCTCAATTCAGCCTGTACGGATTTCGTAATAAACGCTACAACATTATCCACATTATCACAATTTGCCAGAAACCACTGAATATCAAGATGAATCACATCATGCTTATTAAGGTGAGTCCTGAAATCCGATTCCCTGCTTATATCCAGCCCTGAAAACATTTCTTCGGAATTACAGCCTTTACTATAATAAGCGGCCAGCATATTTGCAGCATATGATTTTCCAAACCTGCGTGGTCTGCTGTTACAGATATAAGCTTCTGTTGTATTAAGTACGCTGTTTGTATATTCCAACAATCCGGTTTTATCCACATATATCGGAGAATTCAGTGCCACCTGAAATGCACTGTTATCAGGATTTACAAATCTACCCATTCCTTACACCCCACAATCAAAAAACAGCTTCACGTTATCAAAATTTTTAATAAAATAATGATAGCATGAAACTATTTTAACGTAAAGCTGAAAAAAGCTGTTATATATCCAGACACCCGAGCTATATTAGGGATTCTATAAAATAATTTCAGTTATTTTGCATAAATAGAACCAACAATCTTTCCCCGTAATGTACACGGCAGAATTTTACATAAGAATCTCAGAATCTTATACTTCACACCCGCCACACAAATTGGTGCACAGTTCTTTTTCTGTGCAATCCGCGCAATATATGTACCAATAACCTCCGGTGACATCCCACTCAGTTCATCTTTCTCCATCTGACTGACGCTGCGTGAAATGCGGCCGCCATATTCATCATCGCCTAAAGCTGTCTTTTGTCTGGCTTGTGTAAAACCGGTATGAATATCTCCAAGTTCTACCACTGTTACCCTGACACCATAAGGACTTACCTCATTGTCAAGCGCACAGGAATAAGAAGACACTGCTGCTTTACTGGCTGAATAAAACGCCTGAAACGGAATGTGTGCCACTGCTGCCACAGAACTGATATTGACAATACGCCCTCTGTGCTGTCTGCGCATAGAAGGAAGAACAGCTCTGCTTACATTAACAGTTCCGAAAAAAATTCACATTAAACTGCGCTTTCGCCTGTTCTGATTCTGTAAATTCCACCGCACCGGAGATACCAAAGCCTGCACAGTTTACAAGAATCTCGATACTTCCTCTTTCCAAAAGGATCTGCCCAACAGCTTCCTGCACGGAAGCCTCATCTATCACATCTACACACATATGCTTCACGCCTTCTACAGGAACATCCCGGCGACTGAACTCATAGACTATATAGCCTGCCTTACTCAATGCTACTGCAGTACATCGTCCGATTCCGGAACTTCCACCTGTGACAAGAGCTGTTCTTTTCTGTTTTGATTCCATATTGTTACTTACCTCATTCCATTTTTCTTCTTACCACACGGGTAAGTTCCTGTCGTATTTCCTCATTCTTGAATAACTGCCTGCACCATTCGTCCTGCGCCATAACATCACCACAAATCATATTGTTTCATAGTTTCTGTGTTTCGATATTCATGTTTTTCATAATATCCTATCAGTCTTCCCTCTTCTCTGAGTGCAACCATATAAACATCTTTATTCTGCTTCTCATTATGGAAAGTATAAACAAGATTATGGCTCTCATCTGCCCCAAACCAGTCCACTACCTTCTGTATTTTATCCCTGGATTCCTGATTATGACAATCTAACAGACTTCTTCCAATAAGTTTATCACCGCCTCGCTTCGCATAGCTGTTAACAGCTGCCGGATTCATGTAGATAATCTCATGCTTAAGATTGCATATAACAATCGAAGCCCTGTCCTGGTCAACAATACTCTTATAAAAACTAATCATATATTTTTTTATGTCCTTTCATTTTTTTCTTTCGTCTAATAGTTTACTATCCACATCAAATATCTTTAAATATCTGTTGGCATACATACGGACACCATCAATGGTATTTGTAATAAATCATTACAAAATTTTCGAAATAAAATAATCTGCCTCAATAATATGCCTTACATTCTTCTCCCTGGAGTCAACAATACTCACACGTCCATTCTCCGCTGTCAAAGTCACACTGGAACCATCATTCCGATAAACAGTCATATGTTCCACTGGGCGTTCCAATGTCTCTATTGGATCCTTCATCTTTTTTAATCGCCGATACTCATATTTCGGAATAGAAAATTCAAGTTTTGAAATAGCTCTTTTTTTCTTTAATGGTGTTTTCTTAATGAACCATTTTTATTCATAAAACGATCCGCAAATTCAACATTTTCCGTCATTTTATCAATTACATCCGAAATCCCTTCAATCTGCTCAATCGGTCTTTCCTGTAATACTCCTGTTATAATTTTCTTATAGTCTTCTTTTGAAATTTCTACTGACAGCTCATTTCTTCGTCTGTCATAAGTTTCCCCTGATTCATAAGTAATTTTATAGCAATAGTTAAAGTTCAAATCTTCCATGCCTCCAATCAAAAATAGCTTCATGCCATCAAAATTTTTAACTAAAATAATGATAGCATGAAACCATTTTAGCGTAAAGCAACATTCTCCATAAAGAATTCAATAATTTTTTCAGCCAATTTATTATGAAGACTATTGCCAAATTCATCAATGATCAGCATTCCGGCATTTTCTATTACCCTGATCAGATGAGACAGCAAATCGGCAAATACCTGGTTTCCCTGCGATTCGCCCTTGTTGCCATAGAGCAATTCCACTTCTTCGTTTCAGGATTAATCCTTAATAACTGACAACTTCTAATATTAATATATTTATGAAAGAATTCTTCCAACAATTCAAGCGATCCACAATATTCAAACTCTATTGCGCTAAACTCCAATGTCACATTACATTTATAGACTTTTCATCAACTTTTTACTAATTCATTATTTTATTTATCGGTTAGTTAGATGGTCAGACCCCAATGTGGTCAACCTAGCATCCATTGTTCATACCCTCATTGGTACTGCTCGGGTCTCCGACTACCTGCATTTCTTTTGTAAAGTATACAAGTACTGGAATCTTCACTCTGGAATCCTCTGGTCTTCCCATAAGTATCTCTCACCTCCAATACACCATTTGATTTTTCTTCAAGGATCAACAGGCTTTACAGCATTTCTAGGCAATAGCTATATTTTTCCTTTTTTCTGCTCCAAGTACCCTTCCTTGATTACATAATAAGGAAATTCTTCTTGACGATATTCCCCATAGTTTAGACATTTCTGCTGTTATTATGTACTCCTTAGTTTTCCTCCAAAAACACACTATCTTTAGATATAAGTATATTCCTTTATCAGAATAGCTTCAATCAAAATAAATCCGCCATACCACTGAAGAACCACATATGTTGGAACCTTCACTCTTTTAAGCTGAGATGTAATATTGGCAATAATCAGGTTATTGGAATGTTCATTTCCTGCATTGTTCTGTACCGGTATTTCACGAGGTCTTTCCCTAGTGTTTTTTCCTTCCTAATTTATATTACTTTAATCATAATTTTTCTTTGCCGCGATCACTTTCGCCTGTACCTTTTCATTCTTTTTCTTCCAATGTTTTCCTGCTTGTTTTTGCTATTCTTGCTGCTACCTAATCATTCAATCCATTTTAATTCCTTTTCCGCTGGGTAATTTTAAAAAACAAGAACTATAATATTCCCCACTAGTTTACGCTGAAGAAATACGGAAAATTTTTTCATCATGCGTAGAAATCACAATTTGCCAATTCGAATTATCAATAAGACTTCTCATTAAATCCGCAAATCCTAATATGTTCATATCATCGAAATGTCCAATTGGATCATCAATAAATATTGTTTGTATCGGAAGATTAGTTTTTTCTATCTAATGCTCTACTTAAAAAAAGAACTAAACGCAACTGTATTTAGCTGTGCCGTACTAAAATATATTTCGGGTCTATAATCTGAATCTGAATCTGATTCACTTTCTGATAAAGTAATAAATAGTTCACCTTTTTGAGCATCATTAAAAGAAAGATGATATTCCAAGCGTTTCATAACATCATGTGGATCAACTTTTTTGATAGATTTCATTCATAGTTGATTTACTAAAATATAAACTAAGCTCTTTTTCAAGATTTTTCTGTATCTTATCCAATTCCACAATTTTATTTTCCTTCTCTATTTGTAATTTTTCTGACCTTCTTTCTGCATTCCACATAGCTCTTTTATTTTGTTTATAGTTGGTAAAATAAAATCTAGCCGTATTTTCTTCAGAAATTTGACATAAAAGTTCTATCCTAATCCCTAGTTCAACCTTTTCCGCATTATATTTATCTCCCATTTCCAAAAATTCATTTTCTGTGTAATTTTTATATATTGTAAAATCAGAAACAGTTAATTCCATCTTAGCAACTGTTTGCGTTATGTTCTCCAATTCATTTTCTAACACATTAATATTTAACACTTTAAATTCCGTTAATGGCTCCAGTTCATTTTTTAAATGACTAAGTTTATTATTAATATCCGTATTTTTTCTAATTAGTACTTCATAATTTTCATCAAATTGCATATTTATATTCAAAGCAAAACTTACTAACGGAAATTTAGAAGTATCACTTACTATTTCCGATTTTTGATGTTTATAATCATTCAACATCACTTGTATGTTTTGTTCAGTAGTTAAATATTTTTTTATTTGCGCACTTACTACTTGAGTTATTTTTTCCTCATTCAATTTTTCTATTTCTTTTTGAACAGAGAAATGCATATTATTTAAATTTTTTTATTTCTTCTTCAGCATTTTTATATTTTCGAGCCAAATTTATAATATTTTCTTTTCCAACTTCTAAAATTGAATTATAAGGATATAAAGTCTCCATAACTTTAAGATGATTTTCTTTAGTATTTGTATATTCCCTCTCTAATTTCTCTAGTTTCTTTTATTTTCTATCAAGCTACTTATTTTAGAAATTCGTTCTTTCAAGCTCTTTATTGTGTTTAAACGTTTCTTATATTCTTTAAAACCCATTGTGTTTAATTCATTATACAATATCAGATGATCCTTAAGAATATTTAATTGCCTATTATAGTCTCTAATTAATTTTTTTTTACTTCATTTAACAATTCATCATATTCTGTTTCTGTCGATAAGCTTGTAATATTGGGAAGAATCGTCTCTGATCTTTTATTAAAAGCACTAATCAGTTTCTGAATATTCTTAAAGTTAGACTCGCTTTTTTCAAGTTTCTTCCTTTCATTTTCCAATCTTGCAATTTCTTTTTTTATTTCAATAAGCGATTTATCTATTACACTGATATCCTTACCTATTCTTTCAAAATATTTTCTTTCTTCATTTAATTCAGGAGTACTATTAAACCATTCTATATACCTTTCTTCTGGTTTACTAGCCGATATAAAACTATCAATTTTTAGCATGTGGAAGAAGAATATTATCCCACTTATTATTGTCCTTTTTTAACCCAACAATATCTTTAGCTTTTTTTTACCGGATGCAGCAACCACATCTGTATCTGTCCCATTTTCTTTAAGAGTATGAACTTTTCTATGTATTTCTTCACCATTATCCAAGAAAATACTTGCGTATGCTTCTTCGTATGCTTTTTCTCTATTATGATAAATTGGACCTTTAAATTTAGATATTTTTTTCTGTGGTTTTTTAAATAAGATACTTCACCTTTCAAAGCATATTCAACTCCATCAAATAAGCTAGTTTTACCAACTCCATTAGGTGCATAAATAACTACAAACGATGCAGGTTTTTTTATCCTGATCAACCAAATTAAATTCTACACATCCTTTATACCCTCTGAAATTCTTTAATTTTATTTTTTTTACCCGCATTTTTTTATTTTCGTATTCTGTGACTTCTGATACTGCAAGATGAAATATTTTTTCCTCAACATAATTACGCTCAACATACAAGTCCTCTTGAAAATTTATCATAAACATACTTTTTTGGGCACAAAATGGATTATACTCGATCTCTCTTTTTATTTCTTTCATAACAGTTTTCTTCACAAAATGGATTATATAAAAGTTGCTTCTTTCAATAAGCAATTCTGTTTGGCTTTGAATATTTACAGCTACAAAAGAATCTATCTGATTCCATCCCTTTAATAATTGCTCTTCTGAATCCCAATTTACTAAAAATAAATGTGAATTATATCCGCCATTCATTCTCCGTGTATAATAATGAATTCTAAATTCTTTACATTCAGCATAATCATCTAAATTTATTTCCTTACTCCAAGTGTTCATCCAGAACCTCCCATGCATCTTTAATTAATTCATTAAATTTTCCTCTCATTTTTTCTATATTTCCATTTCCATCATAAATTACAGTATCAAATAGCTCTCCCATTCCAATCATTGCAATATTACTTTCTTCAATATCGCCATCTACAATATTAAAAAAAATCATTTTTCTCACTCAACTTTTTTTTCTGTCTTGGCGTATTTGCAATACTGACAATAATTCTTCGGATTTCACTTCTTCTTATCGTTTTGGTATAATACACAGAAGATTGGCCATTCCATAATAAAATAATTCCGCTCTCATTCTTTAGAGTCTTTTTCAAAAGCGCCTTTTCAAGTAATAATTGTATGCATCTGCTTACCTTTTCTTCCGTACACAAAAATTCAATTCGAATTGTATATCCATCTTGTTTATCAGAAATTTTAATATCAGAAAGTTCTTCCGGATTTAACCCTAATATCTCGCAAAAGCATATGGCCCTTGTAAGTTGCCCTTTCCAATAGTGTTTACAACTTTTTCTATCTGTTTTACATAATAAGTCAGCAGATTCAATAGATTTTTCATGTATACATTGTGATGGCAATAATTTTTTATCTTCAATTAAAGTATCTACTGAATCTTGAAGAAAATTTCTGACATCTTCAGAAAACTCTTCAACTTGTTCAAGTATATCTTGTTTATATGGCATAAATGAATTTGGAATAGCTGGTTGCATATCAAGTTTCTCAATCGCTCTAAAAAAAAACATTACTAGAGATTATCCACACTCGACTTCCAGCACTCTCCTCACCTGCTGCACCTGATAAACATCCTGTAAAATATACTTTTTCATTTTCTCTTTGAAAAAGACCAGTCCCTGAATATCCTGACATTTCATCATGCCTAGAAACTCCTCTCTCTCTAGTTGGAGCCTCATAATTCAACACATATCTATCAGATATGACATTCCCCACTTTTCCAGTTATACTAATACAAGTACCTTCTATTTCCGTAGACTTCGAATTCATAGCTTGCGGATATCCCCACCCATATACTGTTTCATTTAAAACAGCATCTCTAAATTCATACGTTGGTAATTCTTTCATCCAGTTCTCCCATGGAAATGAAATCACGGCTATATCATTGTTCAAATTATAACTATTATAAGAATCAGGTATATATACCCATCGTTCATTTGCATTTTTTGGATCGACTTTATCAAAAGCCCCTTCAATTAAATGGTTATCATATTTTTCGATCGTAAAAATTCTAGAAATAAATATACTTCCCCATTTATATCAAAGCAGTCACTTATAACATGAGCAGCAGTAAATACGCATACTCTTTCATTTAGATTTCTTATATAAAGAATCCCTGTCCCTTTCAATTTCTCCCTATTACCAACTGCAATTCTTACAACTAACGCTTTATAGTCCCTATCAGTTCCACTCACCATATATATTCAATCCTTCTTTAATCGAATATGCTTTATCTGATAAATAACATAATCTAAGTTTATCATTTTCAATATAGT
>ENA-OQBL01000421-OQBL01000421.1-human-gut-metagenome-genome-assembly--contig:-NODE-421-length-22525-cov-3.624565_pt1 | contig 22525 bp, 22 predicted proteins | sample MGYA00242747_ERZ504553 | MGnify/ENA primary metagenome ERZ504553 (study PRJEB26092, sample SAMD00036240) | human gut metagenome | host: Homo sapiens | study: EMG produced TPA metagenomics assembly of...
CAGATATCAATGACCCGAATTATGCAACAGCACAAGCTGAGATCAAGAAATTCTACGAAGCTGCTAAACCGTATTACGAAAAAGCAAGAGAGCTGAAACCTGATCAGAAAGATTTGTGGTTACAAGGTCTTTACCGGGTATATTACAACTTGAATATGGGACCGGAATTCGAAGAAATCGAGAAAAGTGATGTAATGATCAAATAGCTCGAACGCTTCGTGTTCCTCGCTTGTATCGCCAGTTCCGGCAGGGACAGCAGCCGTAGCCAGTTCCGCTTCGTTGCGTCCCAGCAGTTCCGCCACCTTTGCCAGCCCGCCGTTGATGTTCTCCACCACCGCATTGTAGAGGTTCGTCCCCTCAATGCTTGCCAGTGTCCCGGCGGCTTGCCGTTTCTCCGCTTCGGTGGGGTTGTCGGCGTTCGCCGTGCGTACCGCTTCGCCCAGTTCATCAAAGCTCACGCCCGTAGCCCGCCCGGTATCATCGTCACCGTCCATGTACCCGGCTATTTCCTCGTCCTCGTAGTCGGGTTCGTCATTCTCGTAACCGGGTGTTTCTTCCGCTTCGGCTGCTGTTTCCGGAATGTTTTCTTCCGGCAGTTCGTCAGCTTGCGGCGCAAAAATAGTATCATTTTCAGCCGCTTGCGGGAGGTGTCCCGATTTGTCCTGCGCTGTCCCGATTAGTCCGCCCTTGTATCGGCTTTCACCTATCAGCGTGTAGCCCGAAACCCCGTTTCGTGGGAGTGGCGCATCATCCGTTCTGCCCGGTGATGTCCGGCTGTCCGTGTAGCGATACCACAGCCATAGGGCGATATAGTACACCAAAAGCCCGCTAAGTATGCAATAGATTACCATAGTCAGACAGGCTTTTGGAAGTGGCTTTCGTACAGGGTGTTTATCTCGTCTTGGTACTGCTCGAAGTGGCGCAGCAGAATGTTTTCCACGTAGCTGCTTACCGTCACCTTGCGCCCGCCTATCACCGTCACGATACGCATCAGCTTCTCGTGCGTGGTACGGCTCACGTATAAGGGCTGTCGGTCTGCCAGTTCCACTTTCTGAAAGTAGGTTTCCCGGTAGTCGCCCGAACCGCCCTTGCGCTTGCGGGGTGTCGGTTTCTCTACTTGCACCGTTTCTGTTTGTGTTTCTTGCGGTACATCATTCGTCTTATTATTATCTTGTTTACTGGGAACACCCTGCGAGATAAGCTCTTTCATGAAATCCTCGTCTATCTTCGGCATCCCGCCGCTTTGCTTTGCCATATCATTTTAATTTGATGTAGTACACTATTTCGGTTATCAGTTCTTCCAAGTTGCTTCCCCTTACCAGCGGGCGGCTGGCGGGAAAGAGCGTGGAGCGGAACACCGCCTTTTTATCCGCCACCAGTTCCTTTTTGTAGCGTTTGGTATCGGGGATAAAGGTTTTCATCAGCGGCAGTTCCAGTTCCTTAATGGTCTTGTCGTAGGCGGTGTAAAGGTCTGTTTTCTCCCTACCGTCCACCATGTTCCAAAAGAGGTACAGCCCGGCAAGTCGGCAGGCTTCATTCCTCACCAATAGCTTTTGGATAGCCATTGCGAACGACAGGCTGCTTTCCAGCACCACCTTGTCGGCTGAAATGGGGGTGAAAATGTAGTCCATGCCCGCAAGGGAGTTTATCACGCCCTCGCTGTTCACCGTGCCGGGCAGGTCGAAAAACACTATATCCGGCACGTGTCCGGCGGCTATATGTTCGTCAGCCGTTGCAATCGCCTTTTCAGGTGAACTGCACAATACCGGGTAGGCTTTCTTCCCCAGCCGGGTGAACTGCTCATACGCCATTCGCTTGTAATCTTCATCCGCCCCGACCTGCTCGGCATCCCGCTTGCGCATCCCGGCAATGGAGTGTTGCGGATAGTCGCAATCGACCACCGCCACATCGTAGCCTTTGAGGTAATAGAGGTAACTCGCCGCCAGCACGGTAAAGGTGGTTTTGCCGACCCCGCCCTTTTGGGTGGAAAAGGCGACATAAAGGGGTGTTTTCTCGTTTTCCATATTGCTTCCGTTCATTATTGGTTGATAGATTTATTTATTGCTTTCAATCATTCATTCCATATTGCAATCTTGAAATATTGAAAGATTGTTTTATTTCAATCTTGTTTTCCTGCTTTCATTCTTTCTTGAAATATTGAAATCCTGCAATCACGTTTTATTGAAATCCTGCTTTCAATCATTCTTTCCTGATTGGAATATTTCTTTCAATCTTGCTTTCAATCTTGAAATCCGATGCAAAAAAAGGGGAGAAAAAACGTCCCCTGAAAACCTTGTCCCGATTTGTCCTGCGCTGTCCCGTTTTGTCCACCAACCACCTATTTTACAGCATTATAAATCACCGTTACTTTGCAGCGGAGTAACGAACCGCAGGGGGCGCAGGTGTAAAACAGGGCTGGTGAATGGCTGGGCTTACCGTTCCACGCTAACCCCAATCCGTCCGTGACGGATTTCGATTTTCGTCAGAAAATAGCAAGGTGTGTTTTGTATGCTACAAAAACACCGTTTTCCGTGCCTGAAAACGCCTTGCCCCTTGCGGGGTAAAAATCACTCCGAAGTCGTAATTTTTTTAATCCAAAGAAGCATGGAAACAAGAAAACCTAACAAGGGTGGTCGCCCCGCCCTTGCAGACCCGGCGAAGCATCGCCATGTCCTTTACCTGAACGACCGGGAGAACGCCCGCTTCCTCTCGCAATGGGAGCAGTCGGGCGTCACGAGCAAGTCCCGTTTCATCGCCGCCCGGCTGTTCGGCGAGCCGTTCCGGGTGGTGAAAGTGGACAAATCGGCGGTCGAGTATTGCGCCCGGCTGACCGAATTTTACGCCCAATTCAGAGCGGTAGCGGTCAATTACAACCAAGTCGTAAAGGCGTTGCACAGCAACTTTTCGGAGAAAAAGGCACTGGCTTTTCTCTATAAACTGGAGAAAGCGACCACCGAACTGGCTGTGTTGAACCGTCAGGTTATCGACCTGACAAACGAGTGCAAGGAACTATGGTTGCCAAAATAAGCACGGGCGGCAATATGTTCGGCGCACTGGCGTACAACCAAAACAAGGTGGACAGCGGGGAAGCAAAGGTGCTTTTCTCCAACCGGATGCTGTTGAGCGAGGACGGGAATTTCTCTATCGGCGAGTGTATGCGCAGCTTTGAAATGCAGATGCCCGTCCAGCTATCCACCAAGAAGCCGATACTTCATATTTCCATAAACCCGCACCCGGAAGACATGCTGACCGACCAGCTGCTTTCCGACATTGCCAAAGAGTATATGCGGAAGTTGGGCTATGGCGACCAGCCCTATTTGGTGTACAAGCATACCGACATCGACCGCCACCACATCCACATCGTGGGGTTGCGGGTGGACGAGAACGGCAAGCCGCTGAATGACAAGTTCGAGCATCGGCGCAGCAAGCAAATCACCCGTGAACTGGAAAAGAAATACGGGCTGCACCCGGCAGAGCGGAAGGAACGTGCCGAACGCCCGGAACTTAAAAAGGTGGACTATGCCGCCGGGGACGTGAAGCACCAAATCGGCAATACCGTGAAAGCGGCTTGCTATGGCTACCGCTTCCAGTCGTTCGGGGAGTACAAGGCTTTGCTTGCCGCTTACAACGTGTGCGCCGAGGAAGTCAAGGGTGAAGTGAACGGCAAGCCCTATCAGGGCATTGTCTATTCCGCCATGAACGACAAGGGCGAAAAGACAGGCAACCCGGTAAAGGCTTCCCGCATCGGCAAGTCGGTGGGTTATGAAGCGGTGCAGCGCAGAATGGAGAAATCGGGCGAAGCAATCAAGAACGGGAAACTGAAAGAACGCACCCGGAAGATTGTAGCCACTGCCATGCAGACCGCCCGCAGCCGCAAGGAACTGGAACAACAGCTAAAGAAGCAGGGCATTGACGTGGTATTCCGTCAGAATGACAGCGGGCGCATCTATGGCGTTACGTTCATCGACCATGACAGCCGGGTGGTGCTGAACGGTTCACGCTTGGGCAAGGAGTATTCGGCGAACGTGTTCAACGAACGTTTTTCGGGCGAAACCGGAAATATATACCAGTCAGAAGTGGAAATACAACAGCGGGAACAATCCACGCATCAGGAACAGCCGGGCTTCACGCCGAAAGCCGACATCGTTCTGGGCGTGGCTTCCGTGCTGGGAGCTTTCGGTGGATTGCTGGGCGGCGGTGCATCAGGCGGTGACGATCCGCAGGACACCGCCCGCCAAAAGAGAAAGAAGAAAAAAAAGCGCACAAGGCGCATCGACTAACTTAAAAAAACATTACAATCATGCAACAGGAAGATGATTTGAGAGGGCTTGCAAGGGTCATGGACTTTATGCGGGCTGTCAGTATTCTATTCGTGGGAATAAACGTGTACTGGTTCTGTTACTCCACCCTGAAAGAGTGGGGAGTGACCTTTGAAGTGATAGACAAGATACTGTGGAATTTCCAGCGCACCACCGGGCTGTTCTCGTCCGTTCTTTGGACAAAACTATTTTCGGTGGTGTTCCTCGCCCTGTCGTGTATCGGCACTAAGGGCGTGAAAGAGGAAAAGATAACGTGGGCGAAGATACATTGCAGCCTTGCGGCGGGTGTCGTGTTGGTTTTTTTCTGAACTGGTGGCTGCTGGAACTTCCGCTGCCACACACGGCGGACACTGTGTTTTATATCGCCACGCTGTCGGCGGGCTATATCTGTATGCTCATGGCGGGTACATGGATGTCCCGGCTGTTGAAGAACAACCTAATGGATGATGTCTTTAATACAGAGAACGAGAGTTTCATGCAGGAAACAAGGCTTATCGAGAACGAGTATTCGGTAAATCTGCCTACCCGGTTCTACTATAAGAAGAAATGGAATAATGGCTGGATAAATGTCGTGAACCCGTTCCGTGCCAGCCTTGTGTTGGGTACGCCGGGTAGTGGCAAATCGTATGCAGTGGTAAACAGTTACATAAAACAGCAAATCGAGAAAGGTTTTGCGCTTTACTGCTATGATTATAAGTTTCCCGATTTGTCGGAAATCGCTTATAATCATTTGCTTAACCACTTGGACGGGTATAAGGTAAAGCCTAAATTCTACATTATCAATTTTGACGACCCCCGCAAGAGCCACCGATGCAACCCGATAAACGCCAGCTTCATGTCGGACATTGCGGATGCCTACGAAGCCAGCTACACGATTATGCTTAACCTTAACCGCTCTTGGATAAGCAAGCAGGGCGATTTCTTCGTGGAAAGCCCGATTATCCTGCTTGCAGCCATTATTTGGTACTTGCGCATTTATCAGGGCGGTAAGTATTGCACGTTCCCCCATGCCATTGAACTATTGAACAAGAAATACGCCGATGTATTCACTATTTTGCGCAGTTATCCCGAACTGGAAAACTACCTTTCCCCGTTCGTAGATGCTTGGGAATCAGACGCTCAAGAGCAGTTGCAGGGTCAAATAGCAAGTGCGAAAATCCCGCTTTCAAGGATGATTTCACCCGCTCTTTACTGGGTAATGACAGGTGATGATTTCTCGCTGGACATCAACAACCCGAAAGAGCCTAAAATCTTGGTTGTCGGCAACAATCCCGACCGTCAGAACATCTATTCGGCGGCACTGGGATTATATAACAGTAGAATAGTGAAGCTGATAAACAAGAAAGGTCAGCTTAAAAGTTCGGTGATAATAGATGAATTACCGACTATATATTTTCGTGGGCTTGATAATTTGATTGCCACCGCACGAAGCAACAAGGTAGCGGTTCTGTTAGGCTTTCAGGATTACAGCCAGCTTACTCGTGACTACGGGGACAAGGAAAGCAAAGTAATCCAAAATACTGTGGGCAACGTGTTCAGCGGTCAGGTAGTCGGTGAAACGGCGAAAATCCTTTCCGAGCGTTTCGGTAAGGTTTTGCAGAAAAGGCAGAGCATGACAATCAACCAGCGGGAGAAGTCCACCTCGATAAGCACCCAAATGGACAGCCTGATACCCGCCAGCAAAATATCCAACCTCACGCAAGGCATGTTCGTGGGTGCTGTGGCGGACAATTTCGATGAACGGATAGAGCAGAAGATTTTCCACTGTGAAATCGAGGTGGACAATGAAAAGGTGAAGCGGGAAACCGCCCGTTACGTGAAGCTGCCGCAGATAATCGATTTCACCGACAAGGACGGCAACGACCGGATGCAGGAGGAAATCCAAGCCAACTATGACCGCATCCGTCAGGAAGTGCGGCAGATAGTCGAGGACGAGATAACCCGGATTAAGAACGACCCGGAGCTATGCCATTTGATTAAGGAGGAAGAATAGCTATATCTAATAATGTATGGAGTGAAGAACAGCCGATGTAGCTTTACGGTTGTTCTTCATTCTGTTTTTTTGTTCGGTAGGCTTCAAAACGCACCAGTATTTCGTGCAGGTTCTTCAATGTTTCCACAGCCTTGCCTATCGGCGGCATATTGCTTTTGTCAAAGGTCAGTTTCTTCAAATCGGTAGTGTACGCCGTAGCTACTTCGGGTAACGCCATGACCGCTTCGGCATCCTTGAATATCGGTGCATCAGCCAGCGACAAGTGCGAACGGGAGTTTTTATTTAGTCCGTCCTCTATCGTCACCCGGTACATGGCATCCAAGAAATCTTCCGAATGTAGGTAATCGTTATATCCCTGATTGTGGTAGAGTGCCGACAAGTCGTAAACGTCACGGATATGCTTTGCCAACAGTGCGGCTGCATCCTCATTGTAAGACAGCTTTACCAGCCTTGAAACCTTGTCGCAGATAGTCTTTCGGGGGTTGATACACTGCGTTTCAAAACTTCCCAGCCCGTAGGTGCTTATCAGTTCCTCTTGCCCGATGCTTTCAAGAAAGGCGGTCACAATCGGTTTGATAACCCGCTTGTCCGCCGGGTAGAACATCAGTTTTTTGTCCGGCAGGTCACAGGATTTTATCTCTACTTCCAAATGTTCTTTCAGTCCCACGCCTTGAAATACATTGTCATACGAGAAATACAGTTTACGGTAATTACCACCCGTTTCCGACAAATCTTCCTTGTATATGTCACTGTTGAGTTCGGCTATGTATTTGGAAAGTTTCTTGTTCAATGTCTTTTCCGCCTGCTTGGACGCACCTTTGTCACCCGTGAACACGAACAAGTCCAAATCTTCCGAGAAACGTTCTATCAGCCCGTAGGCTTTGGAAAGTGAAGTTCCGCCTTTGAAGTAGGTCTTATCCGCATATTCGGACATGGAAATATCCCGCAGTATCTTCGATACCCAGTAATCCTTTTCCACGTGCGACTGCTCGTAGCTGAAATGTTCAGCCGCCAGTGCGATGATTTCCTTGAACGCTTCCTTGTCCGAATGTAAATTCATATTTCTGTCCTATGCCGTTTTATAATCCAAGTTGAACCGTGTCGTGGGAAGAATGGTCTTTACCATTTCCGTTTGCAACACGGTTTGTCTGATGTCGCCCAGTATGTCCGCCACCACCTTTCTGACACGTGGCGGGTAACTTTTCGCCAAAGATACGATTTTTTCCAGTTCCGGCAGGCTGTACCCGTTGAAATATTGGCTTTTGACCCGGTTGTAGATGTCCTGCCCGGTTGTTCCGGGTATGCGCTTCATGTCCTTTATCGCATCGAGCAGCCGCAAGTACGGGACAAGGCTTTCATCCGGGTAGTCCATGCAGTAGGCTTTCACGCACTCTATATCCAAGTTCTTGAAACGGAAACGGCGAACCGGGTTAGGAGTGGCTATCGTTATGGTTGTGGCAACCTGTTCGGTCAGCCCCATTTTGTTATAGATGTAAGCCCCCGTGATATAGCCGTTCAGTTTTTCAGTCAGGTAGCGGAACTGTTCATCCTGATAGACAGGCAGCTTTCCCAGCCCCAGCACTGATTTCTTGGGACGGTAGTACGCCCCCTTTTCAACCCGTACCAGTACCCCTTTGCGGCTCTGTTCGGAAAGTAGCACCGCAACATTGGCGGTCTTTTCCGTTTCAAACGACAAATCCCGGAACGTGAATATACGCCCGGTATCTATCCGTTCAATCTGCCCAAGTATCTCTTTCCTGAATGAAGCCATATTTATGTCCTTTGTTTCTATCTGCAAAGATAGTATATTATGTAATCACCTGCAAAAACATAACAAATATTTTGCCGAAGATGTTTTCTTTTTGTCGTGTCACCTGATAATAGGAGAATAACGGAAACTCAATCAAAGGCTTGCTAAACGCTTCACAAACGTTCCAAAAATAAGCTGTATTTCAGTATTAATTTTGATATGTAGCTCATTATTAGCCTATTGATAAAATAGCAAACGTTTCATAAACGCTTCACAAATGGCTCGCAAGCATAATGCAAATTTTAATAAGTCGTTGATTATAAGGCATAAGGTCTATAATTAAATGGCTCATAAATGGCTCACTCCAAGAGAGTGATTAACTTCGCTCTCTTTTTTATGCCCTTTTCAATTCTGCAACCAATGGTTGCGGAATTTCATCCCACCCGGACAATTTCAGACAGCGCAGGACAAATTCGGACAGTCCTTGCCGCCCGTCCAAATATAGCATATTTAGTCGCTACCTTTGGGCGGGACTATTCCCGTAACCACTAAAATTCCAATTATTTATGGCAAACAGAATGACCCCGCCCGCAGAGGGGCAGGAAAAAGACGTGCTGCTGGTCTTGGATAAACAGCAGGGAAAGGTGAGTGCCGTTAAGGGTATCGACAAGGACGGCAATTTGCAGACCGTGCCACCCACTACCGGACACGGCGGCGAGTTCATGCAGGTGGACAAGAACAGCGATGTGTTCAGCAACTTCATTTCCAACTTCTACCGCAAGTATCAGGACACTTCCGGGCTGGAACTGTTCAGCGTCAAGGCTTCCGAAGCGGAGCGGGACGCAAAGGCAATCGAGGACAACCACCGCAACCCTACACCGGAGGGTGACAAGCGGGCTGAAATGCTTCGAGTTCCGAAGCCCGACTTCCACGAGTTCAAGCAGGGCTACCGCTTCGACCCGTCAAAAATCGACTGGGAGAACCTGAAAAAAGTCGGCATCACCGCCGACACCCTGAAAAACACGAGGGACTTCGACCGGGTGATGCGTGGCTACAAGTCCCGCAACACTTACACTGTTTCGGGGACGGTGGGCGGCTTCTATCTCAAACCTACCGATGTCAAGCTCTCTTTCTATCAGGCAAAGGACGGCACGGTAGTACCCAAGCTACACGGCGTGCAGCAGGACGAAAAACTGCTGCAACGCCCGTTCCATGAACACGAGTTCACCAAGCAGGAACAGGGCAACTTGCAAGGCACTGGCAATTTGGGCGGCATCGCTGAAATCAAAGACCCGAAAAGCGGCGAGCAAATCCCCGTGTTCGTCAGCCGGGACAGGTACACGCACGAACTGGAGTATATGCGGGCTGACAAGTGGAAATGCCCTGATACAATCTGTAACGTGCAAGTCAGCCCGGAACAGAAAGCCGCCTTTGAAGCCGGGCAAGCGGTGAAAATGGAAAACCTGCAATTCAGGGACGGCACGAAGCGCAGTGCCTATTTGCAGGTCAGTGCGGTGGAGCGTGGCTTGGAGTTCCTGCCCCGTGCCGCCGTCCAGTTCTTGCAGCAGGGACAGCAGCCCGCAGAGCAGCAGGTAGCCGGGCTAAAGGACGGCAAGGGCGTTGAGTTCAACGGTCATGTACAGCCCGGCGCACAGGGCAAATCCCCCGACAAGGTGCAGCCGAAAGACGTTACCCCCGCTGCCGAAAGCCGGACGCAGGTAGCGGTCAATTCGGGGGGCAAGACCAACGAAGCCACCAAGCAGGGCAAAGAGCCGCTGAAACAGGGTCAGGACAAGCCCACCGCCAAGCAGAAAGAGAAGCAGGAGAAAGCGCAGGACAAGAGCCTGAAAGCTGACAAGCCCAAGAAGTCCAGAGGAATGAAAATGTAATATCCACCATTAAAAAGTAAAGAATTATGATTGCATTGATAGCAGAGAAGCCCAGCGTGGCAAAGGACATCGCCCGCATCATCGGTGCGACCGGGCGTAATGACGGTTATCTTTCCGGCAACGGGTATATGGTGACATGGGCGTTCGGCCACTTAATCCAGCTTGCCATGCCGGAAGCCTACGGCGTGGCGAACTTCCGCAGGGAGAGCCTGCCCATACTGCCGCCCGATTTCCAGCTAATCCCCCGTCAGGTAAAAGCGGAGAAAGGCTACAAGGCAGACCCCGGCGTGCTGAAACAGTTGAAAGTGATAAAGGAAGTGTTCGACCAATGCGACAAGATTATTGTCGCTACCGATGCCGGACGTGAGGGTGAGTTAATTTTCCGCTATATCTTCCATTACCTGAACTGCCGGAAACCATTTGTGCGCCTGTGGATAAGCAGCCTTACCGACAAGGCAATCCGTGAGGGGCTGGATAACTTGCAGCCGGGAGAGCGTTACGATAACCTCTACTTCTCTGCCAAGTCCCGCAGCGAAGCGGACTGGCTGATAGGGATAAACGCCACCCAAGCGTTGAGCGTTGCCGCCGGGCAGGGGGTGTTCTCGCTGGGCAGGGTGCAGACACCCACGCTCGTGATGATATGCAGCCGCTATTTGGAGAACAAGAATTTCGTACCCGCCAAGTTTTGGCAACTCAAAGCGGCGACCGCCAGCGGGGGAATAAATTTTACCGCCCAATCGACCGCCAAGTGGGAACAGCAGCCCGAAGCCATAGCCGCCCTGCAACGGGTAAAGGATGTCGGGCAACTTGTGGTTAAATCCGTTGAGAGGAAAGAAGCCTGCCAAGAACCGCCGCTTTTGTACGACCTTACCACGCTGCAAAAGGAAGCGAACACGAAGCTGAACTTCTCGGCTGACAAGACGCTTTCCATAGCGCAAAGCCTGTATGAAAAGAAAGTGATGTCCTACCCGAGAACCGGAAGCCGCTATATTCCGGAGGACGTTTTCGATGAAATGCCGGAGCGTGTCGCCCTGCTGGGGCAATACCCCCGCTTTGCCGGGTATGCCGCCGGGCTGGACGGTGCGGCACTGAACCGCCGTAGCGTGAACGATAGCAAAGTGACCGACCACCACGCCTTAATCGTTACCGAGAACCTGCCCGGCGAACTTTCCAAAGACGAGCGGGCGGTTTACGAGCTGGTAGCCGGGCGTATGCTGGAAGCCTTTTCGGGCAAGTGCGTGAAAGACGTTACCACTGCCTTGCTGTCAGGGGGAGATACCGACTTCACGGTGAAAGGGTCTGTGATGAAAGAAGCCGGGTGGCGTGCCGTGTTCGGCGAGCAGGAAACGGGCGGGGATGAAGAAGCCGCCAGCCTGCCGCCACTCCAAGAGGGAGAATGTTTGCCACTCTCCGGCGTGGATCTGCTCGAAAAGCAGACCAAGCCGAAACCGCTGCACACGGAAAGCAGCCTGTTGTCGGCAATGGAGAACGCAGGCAGGGAACTGGAAGATGCCGAACTGAAAGCCAGCCTGAAAGATGCCGGGATAGGCACGCCCGCCACCCGTGCGGCGATTATCGAAACGCTGTTCGCCCGCCAGTACATCGTGCGTGAGAAGAAGAACCTTGTGCCTACCGACAAGGGGCTTGCCGTTTATGGGATTGTCAAGGACAAGAAGATTGCCGATGTCGAAATGACGGGCATGTGGGAAACCGCCCTTGCCAAGATAGAAGCGGGCAGCATGGATGCCGACACGTTCCGGAAGGGCATCGAGGTGTACGCAACGCAAATCACCGCAGAACTGCTATCGGTGCAGCTATCTGTCGCTACTGGTGAAACCTGCCCCTGCCCGAAATGCGGCAGCGGGCGCATCCTGTTCTACCCGAAAGTGGCGAAGTGTTCCAACGTGGACTGCACGCTAACCATATTCCGCAACAAGTGCGACAAGCAGCTTTCCGACAAGCTGATTGTCGAGCTGGTGACGAAACGCAAGACCGGGCTAATCAAGGGCTTCAAGGGCAAGAACGGCAAGGCTTTCGATGCTTCGCTGGTACTGGACGAGCAGTTCAATGTCGGTTTTTCATTCCCCGAAAAGAAAGCGAAACCGAAGAAATAGCCTATCTTTGCCGCTGAAATTTCATTGTGATAGGTTTTACAGCTTATAATAATTGAAATTTTAGTGGTTGCGCCCGGAGGGAAACCGGGCGCATTTTTTATATGTTCCCGCCAAACAGGTAGGTCGAACAGACCACCCCGTTATCCAGCACCCTGCTTTCCGAGAGTTTCCACAGCGAGCCGGATGTTTCCCCGACAAAACCGATGCCTTTGCCCGCCATGACCGGGACGGTGTAGATTGTCAGGCTGTCCAGCAGTCCGACTTTAATCAATGAAGTAAGCAGCTTGCCGCTGCCCACCACCAGCATGTCGGTTTTCTGTTTCAGCTCATAGACCCTTTGCAGCGGTTCTTCGGTCAGGAACTCCACGCCGCAGTCCGGTGTAACATTGGTGTCGTAGTGTGATACCCACAAAAGACCGTTTGCTTTTGTGCGGCCACCCGCCCCAGTGTTCAAAGATGTAGTTGTAGGTGTTCGCCCCCATAAGCAGGCAGCTTGCGGCGGCGTGTTCCCTTGCCACCAGTTCCTTGACCTCACGGGGCATCCAGTCCAGTTCATAGTCCGGCGTGGCGGTATGCCCGTCCAGCGATACGGCGATGTGCGCTTTGATTTGTTCCATATTGTCAGGTATTAAAGTGATATAAATCCCTACTGTCTTGGCACGTTAGCCGCCACCCCAAAAAAGAAAGCGTGGCATGACGCTGTTTCAAAGTAGAGGTACTGGCATACCCAAAAGAGGAAACAGTGCAGCCACGCTATGACAAACGCATAGCATATCCTGCGCTGAATATCCCCTCTTTTTGAAAAGTGCCAGTTTTCTACTTTGGGACGTTCGGCGAACGTATATGTTATATATAAAGGCAATATTCCGGCAACCGCCGTCCAACTGCCGTTACTTTTCCGTGTAACTTCTGCAAAGTTAAGCAAATACCCTGAAAAATCACGTGCAAACAGAAAAAATCCTGCCGTGTTATCACAACAGGGCAGGACACAAGCACCTAAAAATACACAAGTTCAGCCCATACGCCTACGGGCAGCTTGCGTTCCTTTGAAGATGATATGAACCGATGACAAAACAGCTTTGGTTCGCCGTGTCTTTGGTGATGATGTCCCTTTCCCGCATGAAGCGGATATAGCTCTTTGCGGTGCGCTCCTTGATGTCCAATACCTGCTGCAACTGCTCGCAAAGGTCTATGTAGGTGATGCGTGTCTGCCGCCCGAAGATGTCACGTGCGACATTCACCAGTTCCCTTTCCTTGCGCTTCTCCTTTTCCTCACGTGGTTTCTCGCCCTTGTACACGTGCATCCCGACTTCCTTGTCCCAAGCAAAGAGCATCAGCGGCACGTCCAGCGGGCTTCCGTCCCTTACTTTCAGGGCTTTTACCACCGACTGGGTAGGTTCTTCGTCTTTCTCAATGGACAGGATAGTAGCCGCCTTGCGCTGCAACTCGCTGCCCAAATGTCCCCGCAGTTTCAATCCGTTGGGGACGAAGTGCAGCACGCACAGAATACACGTGTTGTAGATACCCGCCAGCCGATAAAGTTCATCTATCACCGCCACGCTTTCCGCTTCATCGTTGGCACTTTTCACAAGGTCTGCGATGCCGTCAATGACGACCAACTGGATGCCGCCGTACTGGTAGTAGAACTTGTCCATGCTTTGTACAATGGCGTTCAGGCGTTCTTTGCGTGACATACCGGTAAGACAAAACGCTTTCAGTTCATCGGGTTTGTCCGGCTGTTTGGCACGTGCCAGCAGGTTGCTTACGTTCTTGAACAGTTGCACTTCTGATTGCTCGGTATCATAGAGCAAGACCGCCTTGTGTTTGCCGTTGGCGGTTATCTGTATGCCCAGCGTATCTACTTCCGCACCAGCCGGGCAGATGCAGCCCGCCACGATTGCGGCTACATAATTGCTCTTTCCCGTTCCCTCGCCCCCGGTGATGCCGAACAGGTTGCCTTGTGTCCCCAGCGGAACGTCACCCGCCGAAATAATCTCTTGCGCTTTGGCGGGCGGGTTGTTGAAATCTATCTCGCACGATTTAAGCATAATCAATGTGTCGCTATACAGGTTGTCTAAAAATTCGATAAACAGTTTCAGGAAATCTTCACGGGTGTTCCCGGCTCTGAAGTAGTCGGATATGTCCTTTTTCCTCTTTCGTTCCCGGAAGCGGGAGCAGCAGGCGTTTCACGCCAAATTCTTCCAACAGTTTTTCCTGCTTGCATGAACTTTCCCTGCCCGTCTTGTCCATGTCAAAGAGCAGGACGATGTGTTTGAAGCGGAACGTCAGCCGATAAACCAGCGTGGGCGGTATCGTCACCGTTTCGCTGTTGAAGCAGATAGCGTGAAAACCGTGCGCCGCCAGCGAAAGCACGTCTTTCTCGCCGCCCGTGATGAATAGCGTGTCGCCTTTGGCTGGCAGTTGTTCCAGCCCGAAACAGTAGTTCTCACCGAAGCTGCCGCCGTAGAGGAAGCGGGGCGTGGAGAACGGGCGGTACAGCTTGATGTGCTGTTTGCCCTTGTAGCCGTACATGGGTTCTGCCACCGATGAAGTGTAGGTGTACGGTTTGCCCTCTGCCGTTTCGCTGTTGTATTCCCGGAGCGAGCAGACCTTGTAACGTTCCAGCAGTTCGGGCGTGATGCCGTATTGTTGCCAGTACACCAGTTCGGCAAGCGGGAACTTCTGTTCCCGGAACTGGTAGGGCTTGACGGGCTTTTCGGGCGTTTCTTCGGGTTTGTCCGGCACTGCCCGGCGGACGGTTGCCGGGGGAACGGAAACCGGAGTACCGGAAGCCAGCCCCAAGCCCAAATCCCGGTCGATGATTTCCAGTATCTCCACGAAGTCAGCCGCCCGGTTGCAATCCAGCCCCTTTAACTGCCCCACGAGGAAGAAACAGTCGCCGCTGTAACTGTCGTTGCCGAAGTCTTTCATCTTGTAGATACCGCCCCGGCGGTCGAAATAGATGTTGCAGGAAGCCTTGCTGTCCTCGTACAGCGGGTTAAGGAAGTTGCGACCTATGCGCCAGTTTCCGGGTAGGTAGTGTTTGAACACCGCCAGCCCGTTACTTGTTCTTTCTAAGATTTCCTCTTTCCTTAGCATACAACTGGTGGTTGGTTATCAGGTTGTCGATGTTCTCCTTGTTGCTCCTTATCAGGCGTTCTTCCAGCATCCGGCGTATCTCGCTGACCTTGTAGAAGTAGCGTCCCCCTGATGTTGGAATAGGCGATAGTTCCCGACACCCGCAGGCGTTGCAGGGTCTTTTCGCTTATTTTCAGGAACGTGCAGACCTCGTAGCTGTCCACCCACATGTCTTCCTCGCTTTGCCTTGCCGTTTCCCATGTGGTTGAAGATGTAGTCGGCAATGGCGGTAATCTTGTTGTCCAGTTCCTTGTAGGCTTTGGACTCGAATGTTATTATTTCCATAACGGTAACTGATTGATTTGCCGCAAAGTTCGGGTGTCCTGAAAAATAAAACGCCACAGATGTACCCACCTGTGGCGAAATAAATTTTGTTAAAGCACGGTTGCCTAATCCTGCTCCCTCATGCGCATCAGCAACCTGTCTTTCAGGGTGGAGAGGAAGCCCGTTCGGTCTTTGGTCTTGGCTTTTAGTTCCATGTAGGTGTGGTAGAAGTCGCCGAGGTCGATGTCGAACACGTATTCAAAGTAGGCTACAATCTCCTTAATATCAACCGTTCCCTTGTTCAGACAGCCGCAGGCGTCCAGTGCGTAGATAAGTTCCACCAACGCCCTTTTCGTCCCCGTCCAGCGTAACACCTTTCCCATGAAGCCGTTCTTCACCCGCTTGCGTTGTTCCCGGCGTTCCAGCTCGTGCAGACGGTTGGTGAGGTATATTTCCAGCAGTTCGTTGGCTAAAATCTTGGCTACCTTGAAATCGTGACTGGTGCTGAACTGTGGGTCTGTTTCGTAATAGAAACTGTCCACGATGATTTGTATGTCAGGCTTCCCACGCATGAAATACTGCCTGTCCAAGTAGGTGGCTTTCGTTCGGTGGTACTGGTAGAACGCCAAGTTCCGCTGGAACGACCTTGAAATCCGGTCGGTTTCCGACAGCAGGTAGTCCCTTTGCACTTCCTCGCTGCCGCTGGGGAAGCGCACCTCTATCTTGTAAACGGTGTTGTAATAGATGATTTTGCTCGCTAAAAGCGGTTTCAGTTCCTTGAAGAAGTGTATTTCCTCTTCCGTGCTGGCGAACGGGTAGGAGATTATAAAGTTTTTGAGTTCGCCCAGTATCTCTTGCAGGTAGTCCACGCACAGGCGGCAGAGCGTCAGCGTGTCCGCTGCGGTGTCCTCGTATTCCTGTATCTGCCATTCCACTTTTTGAAGCAGTCCGGCGAAGTATGTTTCCAACGGTATCTTATGTTCCATAACCTTGTGCTTATCTTTTATGAAGCACAAAGTTACGGGCATAAAAAATCTGTTTTATTCTTGATTTTTCACATTACGTTCTTGTAACTGTGCATTTTCTTGTTTCCTGCGCTTTTCTGCGTATCTCGCCCGGTGTGTCCAGCAAGTAAGCCTTGCAGAAGTCGTTCAGGTTCGATGTCGATGCGAACCCGGTGGTGAACGCCACTTCCGTAAGCGTGAGGTTGGTGTTCGTCAGGTAGTGTTCCACGTCCTTTGCACGCTCCTTTATCACCCATTCCTTAGCCGTGTACCCGGTCATTTTCTTTACCTTCCGTCGGAACGAGCCGTATTCCATGCCGCATTTGTCCGCCAGTTGCTCGGCATCATAGACCATGTAGCCTTTCAGACGCACCATTTCGGTGAATGTCTGCCTGCCCAGCTCCGGCAGCATCCGTTCGGCGTGGCGCAGTTCCTTTTCCGTCACCAGCAGGCGGTTGTCTCTTACCGGGTTTCTCCGTAGCAGGTGGAAAGCGTGGCATACCGTGTTGTACACGTTGCAGAGGTACTGCCGTCCCGGTCGCATCCAGTGGAGCGCATCGCAGTAGGCGGTCAGTTCGGGTATCTCGTCCCGCTTGCGGTGCTGTTCCGCCAGTTCGTCCAGTATGGCGTAATGGGTGGTGGACATACCCAGCAGGATAATGATTGCCTTGTAGTCCTTGTATGCCGCCAGTGTCGGCGTTTCCGGCAGGCTCTTGAGCGTGTCGCACACGTGGGCGCACAGCCGCCCGTCCTTGCTGAACGGTTCAAGTTCCAAGTAGTTGTCCATTTTCCGGCTGTTGTGCAGCAGCCATGTTACCTTTTCGTCCAGTTCCTTGCAGGACGCTTCCAACTCCGCTTCGGGAGCGGGAAGCAATAATGATGTAATCCGTTGTTCCATATTTGAATAAATTGATTTGTTTTCTGTACGTTACCCGGTAGCCCATAGCCAAAACTTTTGGATTAGCCGCCAAACCACGTGATAAAGGAACATGGCGGCAAGCATAAGAAAACCTGCCCGCAGGAAATATTCTTCAATGCGCTGCCAAACGCTCGTTTTTCGTTCGGGCATCAGTATGTCCGCCACTTCCTCAAAGGTCTTGCAGGCGAAAATCGCTTGCCGGAACTCGTCTGCGCTGTTCCAGCATTCTTCCTTGAACCACCGTGTCTTGGGGTATCGTTCCGCTACCAGTTCTTGCAGTTTTCGTAGTGGGAACGGTTCGGGGTTGTCCCCGTACTCGTATTCAATGGAAATCACACGTCCCTGCATCCTGATACAATATCCGAATATCCCTTGCCACTTCACTTTGTGCGCCCCCTTTTCAACATATTTCGTCCCGGTTGCATCCACTACAATGTAGTTCTTCCGCTTCTTCAACAACTCGGTATTGGTCGTTGTGTACAGTTCTTCCTTGCGAAACACGTATATCATGTTGCCTTTGGGGGCAAAGCTGAATATCGGGTATTTAAGTCGGGCTTTCATTGTAAATAGTCTATTGTTTTATAAAAGCAAAATAAAGCAGGGTAACACCTACCACAACCCCGAAAAAGATACAACCTGTAATAATGAAAGCCCAATCGGGGTAATGGAAATCAAGTTCTTCATAAGGAATGGCAGTTTTCTTTATACATCTGTTCCATACCCATATCAGAACTTTTCCAAATCTATTTACTGTGATAAGGTTACTCATATTGATTAATGGGATGCAGCTTGCCGCCGTTTAGGCGGAACAGGTGCTTGTTAGGCGATTATTTAATCACGATTTACCAAAGTCATACTTTTTAGGATTATGAATTGAATTAACAAGCAAAGAAGCACTTTGGGCAATATTGCTATTCGTTGACTTTGCTAAATCTTCAAACAAAGAAATATTCTGTTGAATTAAATCTATTGTACTTCTCTGCATGAAATTTCTGTCTATGGATTTGAATGTTTTTATGTAATCGGCATCCATTGTTCCGTCAAAATCTCTATCAAAGAGGTTTGATTTAATTTTCTCATATTTCATCAGATTGCCTTTGGTCGGATTATAATTGGTTGCAATATCGACCTGCATATTATAATTTGCAGCTTCAAAAAGCACATTTATGTTCTGTAATAATATGTCTTGATTCGATTTGTTTTCCATAAGTAAACAGATATAGAATTTAAGTCCCCAAGGGGTAATTCTATATAGTGTGTCCTGACATTCAAGCCTATCAATCACATATTGATAATCCGACATTTCAGCTGTATTGTTGAACATCTTTATAAAGATGCTTTTTAAGCCGATTGAATTGGTTTCATATACTGTGGCAAATCTATTCCACGGAAAATTGTTCATGCACTTTAAGAAATCCATAACATAATATTTTTTTGTTTTACTATTTTGCGCCTAATGGTTCAGCAGGGAACGGCTTGTCCGTTATCCTGCGTTGTTAGCGAAATATTCTATTCTATCCTTTGTTAGTTCTATCAAAATGAAACTAAAAGAACAAGCAATCAAAGCCAGTATATAGGATAAAAAATAGCATTTTAGATATTTATTAGTACGCTCTTTCCTGAATTGTTTGAAATAGGAGATATACTTATCGTTCCTAAATAGGAATACTTGATTTGGAACATAAAGCAAGAGGATAAGAAGCAAAAAACTAATAATGAAGTTACTAACGTCACGAAATACAACGCTATACAAAGGTATACGGGTTGTTACCATTATCACATTCAAGAAAGTAAAGATTAGTAATATCAAGAAAATACAAGTTCCCCCAATGGATTCCATAAGAATAAAAGGTGAAAAATCCTTTTCTCTTTCTTCTGTTCTCTTCATATAATCCAATACTTGCCAAAAGATATTTTCTTTCTTATAAAACTTCCGTGTGTATTTGTTGTCAATCAAACGGTGAGGATCGATTGCACAGAAGCAACTATACAAAAGTGTATAAGTACAATAGTATAATATGTTCCAAAATAATTCTATTCGTTTCATTTTGATATGTTTTCGCTAATGGTTTGGTGAGGAACAGCGTTAAGCTGTTGGCTCGACCTTGTTAACATTCAATTTATAAAGCTATTAGTTTATTATAGTAAAATAGAACAGTGCGATTCCAAGTATCAATCCTCCTAATATTCCACCAACAAGATAAAACATCCACATGGGATAATGGAATTCGAGATCAATATATGGAATAGATTTTTTTCTTAATATACCTGCTCCATAACCAGATTATCATCTTTCCCCACTGTTCTATTTCTATCATATTGTAATATATTAATGTTAATGGCTAAGCGGGGAACGCTGTTAGGCGTTATCACGCTTTGTTAGCAATATTTTTACTTCTAAATTCTTTTAATTTCTTTTCAATAAAAGCAAAGTCATTGATTGCTTTAATCCCGTCTTTTGCTCTATCGTATTTTTGTCGCCATTTTCTAATGCCATACAGATAAAACTTTAATCCCTCTTCCGTTAAATCTCCAATTTTTATTTCAGTATTATCTGTAGGCTTTTCTCCTTTTTTTAGTATTTCTTTAGTTGTCAATCCATTATCTTGTAAGAAATGGATGATATTTTCAAAAAAGATAATTTGCTCTGTTTTGAATTTATCAGTTAAGGGTGGTATAGACTTCATTTGAGTAAACCATCCTAATTTTGATATTATCTCGTCTTTATCCATATTTCAAATTTTATTGCTAATGGGTTGAAAAGGAACTCCGTTCAGGGGTTATCTTTTCTTGTTAATAATAGAGTTTATTAGACTTACAAATAATCCACGTACCATTTATCTTCGTCCAAAAATCTTCTTTTTTTACTATCTATCAAGTATTTATTATCCTTTTTGACAATTACATACTGTAGATATTTGTTGTCATTTTGTGTTATTACAATAAATCTATTCTTTCTACTTTCTTGTATGTCAACTATTTTTTCCTCTTTAGAATCATAATGTAACTCCTTCACTTTCCCCATGATAAAGCATTCGGACGACTCATTTTTTCGTTCTTTATTTGTACAATATTTGATGAATATAGAAGCTACCTTTTGTTTCATCATATCCTTGTTTTTTTCATTCCATGATAATTGAGTATTTTCTTTTTTTTAAGTGTTGCAAAATTTTTCCCATTCATTCATTTCTGAAATAAAATTTAGAACGAGTTCTTCAATCGCTTTTTTTTGTTACATCATCCATAATTGCGCCTTTATATATGTTTTTTGAACGTTATAATTATCTATTATTAATGGTATTTATAACCGCACCTTATGGTGTCGCTCCTACACTTCTATAACTGCACCTCACGAATTATCCAGTGTATCAAGAGGATTAGGGATTTTTGCTTTATGGGCACTTGACACATGAAGATAAATGGTTGTGGTCTTGATGTCGTTGTGTCCCAGCAATTCCTGTATCGTGTGCAGGTCTGTTCCCTGTTCCAGCAAGTGTGTGGCAAAGGAGTGGCGCAGCATGTGTACGTGTACACGGTGTTTGATGCCTGCACGATGTGCGGCTTCTTTCAGCACTTTCACCAATGCACTTGCCGAATATTGCTCTCCGGGTGTTTCGCCCTCAAACAACCATTTTTGTGGACGATATTCCCGAAAGTAGTGCCGTAGTTCTTCCAGCAACTTGGGCGAAAGGAGCGAATAACGGCATTTCTTCCCCTTGCCCATGATACGAACCGACATTGTTTCACTGTTGATGTCCTGCGGGGTCAGGTTAAGCAATTCGCATCTTCTAAGTCCGGCAGAGTAAACCAACGAAATCATGCAGTGATGCTTGATGTTGGAAATTTGTGCAAGGATGCGCTTAATTTCATTCTTGCTCAACACTTCGGGCAGGCTCTTGTACTCTTTGGCACGGGTGATACCGCCATAGTATTGCCGTTTGCCGCCTTTCACCTGCTCGTAATAGAACTTGATAGCATTGATGCGCATATTCTGTTGCGACACCGAAATCTTCTTCTCGTTCACAAGATAGAGTATGTACTTGTTGATGTCCGGCACTTTCAGGCGGTCGATGTTCCGTCCCTTGTGATATTCCATGAAGTCGCAGAAATAGGCACGGTATGTTTTGACGGTCGAGGGGCTGTAACGCTTTTGTTCCAGCAGTTCGAGATAGCCTTTCGGCAGTGTGTATTCCCTTTTGGGTTTGGGATGCCGCACGTAAACCCGGCTGTAATCAATATAGGCGTGGGGCGAATAGCGGTCGTAAAAATTCCGGCAGGCTGAAAGCGGCTAACGCTATGTATGCAGAGCCGTTACCAGCCATTTCCATGCCCGTATCTTGGGCGAGCAGCAGGGCGACAGCCTGACTGTTCGCATATTCTATCCGTATGTAGTCCGCACCGTCCCTTGTTTCTTTGTGTAGCACGATGCTTCCTCTTTGTTTCTGAACCTTATCCATGTCGCTGAATTTTGCTTCGCTCCAAAGATAAGATAAAATTACCATTATTTGAACATCTGTTCAAAAATAATCGAGGTTAAAAAAAATCAAAAGAGTATCAGGCTTTAAGCAGCGAATAGATATGGCGAAAATTTTCTGCCAGTTCGTCCACGTTCAAACCGTTTAGAAATGCTTGTTCGTATGACAGTCCTAAAAAGCATTTGCCGGAACATGATAGCCGTTTTCTTCACGTTCGTGTTGCTCCTGATTTCCCCAGCTTTCTTTTGCCTTCTGTATGACTTTCTCCCATAGGTCATAGTCTTGTCGGTAGATTTTCTCAATTTTACTGCCTGATGCCCGGATAGTACATACGCACTTGTGACAGAAAGTGAAGTAGTAGAAGTTAGGACTACAATCATGCGGGCTGCTATTATCACCAATCAGTTCAACAATCCTTTTCATGGAAGCGGCTACCCCCGCCACGTATTGCCCGATGAACTCCGCCAACGTATCGGCAGGAGCGGCAAACTTGTTTTCCGGTTCGTGCATTTGCAACACGTATTTGTCCGCCACAGCCATGAATAAATCCAGCTTGTGCGTCGAATTTTTTTTTGCAAAAAATGCTGTCACAAACATAAGGCGAGCTACGTTGACTAAGCAAAAGCTCCTATTAGGAGCAAAAGATTGGAGGTGTATTGT
>ENA-OQBL01000422-OQBL01000422.1-human-gut-metagenome-genome-assembly--contig:-NODE-422-length-22493-cov-11.423321_pt1 | contig 22493 bp, 13 predicted proteins | sample MGYA00242747_ERZ504553 | MGnify/ENA primary metagenome ERZ504553 (study PRJEB26092, sample SAMD00036240) | human gut metagenome | host: Homo sapiens | study: EMG produced TPA metagenomics assembly of...
TTATGCTCTGTCCGTTATATGATGTGAGAACATCTCCCCAATTTTGAATTGTTGTATTCATACGCATTGCTTGTTGTACCGTTTGAATCGGTAACAGTTTTCGGATATAAGGTTACCGCCGGCATCGTAAGTATAGTTATAAACTTTACCGTTCAGCTTATCATCTACGCTAACAAGCTGATTCATTCATATCGTAACCGTAATGATACTGTAAAACTCCGTCTTTGGTAACATCAGTAATATTACTGTGTGCATCATACTTTTTTGTGTCAAAGGAGGCTCTTTCGAGCCTCCTTTACCGCAAAATGTTTCTACCAAATCAAAAGTTATATTTTAGTTAAAAGCAACTTTTTGATAGTGTTTAACAAATCGCATTACTTTTTTGGACTTTGATTTTGTTTTTTGTAACTTCGTCAAGTCCGATAAAATACATACCTTTTCTTTTTGTTTTTTCAAGATGGATTTTTTTCCGAATCAACAAGCAAACCCGTATAGGAATTATTTTCAGATTCGACAAAACAGAATATTCTGAATTTTCCGAAAGTTACGGTTTTGTCAGCTTTATGTAAAGAATCGGAATACGCAAGAATATCAGTTTCACGATTTGGCACTGCTACAAAAAGAACCTGCTCACCTGTCTTTTTATCCCGTAATTTACAAGCTCTGATAAATTTGTATTCGTTTGGGCAATGACTCTCAGAAAAATCAATATGCTCAAATACAGTATATTCAGCATTTCTGTTTATCATAGAAATTTTATTGCTTTTCTTTGTGTAAAGTGCAGGAGAAACTATATTAGTTTTTTCATCAACCATAATAACAAACATACTGTTTGACAGATTAACAATCGTATCATACACAAAATGTTTAACTCTGTTATACCTCTTATTTGTGAAAGAAGTTTCAGAAATGACAGACTTAAAATACATATTGTCAAATATACATGAAACAATAATACAGATAAGTTGAATTATTAAAAATACAGCTAAAAGCAGAGGACTATGTCTGTAAACACCCAGACTTTTAACTAAGCCTCCAAAAATATTAAAAATCATTAAACCATAAACCTCACATTAAATTAAATAAAATTAATAGTATGTAGGATTTTTACATTGCCATGCATATTTCTTGCCTATTGGTCTGCCACAAGATCTACATTGTGTTTGTTTTTTAGGTGCTGGTTTGCTCACATTTCCAGTTGACGTACTAACGCTACTAGTAGAATTACGAATATACTGGTAAGATTTTTCACCTACACTAGCCGCGAAATTCCAGTTTTTCCGTTTAGTAACCGCTTCCTGACTAAAGTGACTACCGCCTAAATCTCGTGTAATCGAAGAAAAACCTAACGATGTCAACCCATCAACAGTTGCACCTCCAACTGCAGTTCCAAAATCATCACCTTTATAAACATTATCCGCAAACGAACCACAAAAACTAATTCCACCTTTGATACAAGCACCCGCTATTGAACCAATACCTAAAACATCAACAGCACCTAAAGCAGCCCCTGTAAGTCCACTTATAAGTGCTGAACCCCAATTTATTTCAGATATATCTGTTCCTGAAATCATTTGACAAATAGTATTACTTATAAATCCTGAACAGAATCCAGCTACTATTCCCCAAAAAGCACCTGTAGGATCAGAAGAATAAATAGGATTATTAGCACAATATGCAAAAGTATTTCCGTCAAGAATAGATGTACCAGCCTGAAAATAGCCGTCGGCATTGATAAAGCGGTGGGTTACGGCATCATAGTAACGGCTCATCAGGTAATAAAGACCTGTTTCTGTGTCCTGATAATAACCTCTGTAACGGAATGGATTCAAGTTACCGACATGATTCGGGTTTGTGATTGCATTTCCGTTGTTATCGGTTATAGAAATCACATTGCCCCAAGCATCATACTCATAGTGTGCTTTGAGTTCGCCTGCACCGTTATAAATTCCGACAATATCGCCACGGGAATTATGGGTGTAGTAGTAGGAATACTCGGTACCGCCGTCAGTCAGGGTGTATCTGACATTATACAAAATTCCGTTTGAATCGTATGAATAATAGAACTTTGCGTCGCCACGGGTTTCATATAATAGCTGACCGTTAAGGTACGCATATGTGTATTTTACACCATTTACGGTTTTAGTTGTACGAACACTGTCGCTGTCATAGCCATAGCTTATGCTTGTATCACCGTTTGTGAGTGTTGCAAGCTGTCTGCCGTTTTTCCATGTCATTGACATTCCGTCACGGTATGTAAGCGGATTGCCGATTTCATCGTAGGTTATATTCTGACCGTTATATGATGTGAGAACATCTCCCCAATTTAAATTGTTGTATTCATACGCATTGCTTGTTGTACCGTTTGAATCGGTAACAGTTTCGGATATAAGGTTACCGCCTGCATCATAAGTATACTTATAAACTTTGCCGTTCAGCTTGTCATCTACGCTAACAAGCTGATTCATCATATCGTAACCGTAATGATACTGTAAAACTCCGTCTTTGGTAACATCTGTAATATTACTATGTGCATCATACTTATATTCATACTTCTCACCGTTGATAGTTTCGGATTTCAACTTTGTAGTTGTATAACCCGAACCACGCTTACTCGCAAAGTAAGTGTATGTTGTATCAATAGGTTTGTCAGCAGAAGTAGTCAATGATGTTTTTGTAAGGCGGTTAAGTCCGTCATAAGTATAATCGACCTTTTTACCTGTACTTAAAGTGAAAGTTGCAGGCAGGTTATCTTTTCCAAATGTGAACTTGTTCTTTACAGTTTTATCAGTTGTCTTTGTAACAAGTTGTGTAATGTTATTATTGAGGTCATATGAATACTCAAAACCAAACAAGAGCTTGTTGGAACTTCCTGTTACAGATGAGTCAGCAACAGTCTGACGAACAAGTCTGCCTGTTGTATCGTATGTGAAATCAGTCAAGCGTTTATTAAGATAATCGTTTTCACGAATTATATTACCGCCACGGTCGGAATACCAATTAAATGCGGTTTTGCCGTTATACTTTTAAGTTTTCTTATTTTTGCGGTAAGGAGGCTCGAAAGAGCCTCCTTACCGCAAAGTGTTCTACCAAATCCAAAGTTATATTTAGTTAAAAAGCAACTTTTGATAGTGTTTAACAAATCGTATTACTTTTTTGACTTTGATTTTGTTTTTGTAACTTCGTCCAAACCTATAAAGTACATACCTTTTCTCTTTGTTTTTTCAAGATGAATTTTTTCCAAATCAACAATCAAATCCGTATAGGAATTATTTTCAGGTTCGATAAAACAGAATATTCTGAATTTACCGAAAGTTACAGTTTTGTTGGCTTTATGTGCAGAATCGGAATATGCGAGAATATTCGTTTCTCTATTCGGAACTGCTACAAAAAGAACCTGCTCACCTGTCTTTTTATCCCGTAATTTACAAGCTCTGATAAAAGTGTATTCGTTTGAATAATTACTCTCAGAAAAATCAATATGTTCAAATACAGTATATTCGGCATTTCTGTTTATCATAGAAATTTTATTGTTTTTCTTTGTGTAAACGGCAGGTATAATTATTTTTGATTTCTTATCTAAAGAAACAACAAATACATTGCTACAACCCACCATAAACTGAAATAACACCGAATGTTCGTTCACTCTTCGATTATTTTTAGAAAATAGAACTTCGTCACTAATATCAGCAAAATATTTAAATCTGTATTTGTGCCGATCAATATATTTATATAACATACAAACCATCAAAACAATAGGTGAACAAGCAAGTATGATTATGTAAATAGACGAATCTCTTGTTTCGGCTGGACTAATAATTTTATTACTGTTTCTCTCAATCAATGTCACAATAAACATGATTACATAAAAAACACCAACAACTATAAAAGTTATTACCGCATATTTTTTATTATTTTTCATATTTTTAATCCTGATCAATAATAAGACGGACTGCTGCATTGCCAATACTTATTTCCTATTGGGCGACCACAAGACCTACACTGTGTCTGTTTTTTAGGAAGTGGTTTAGGAACAGGTTTTGGTTCTGAAGGAGCATACACTTTTGGCTTAAAACTACGAGAATTATCCACCACATTTTCAATTGAAGTTGACCAACGATTAACTCTTTGATTTGAGTTATTAACATTGTAATTGTAATGATTTCCACTGGATGTTTTAAAGACATTTGATATACTAGCAAAGCCCATAGTTAATAAACCATCAACTGCAGAATGCTGAACAGCTAAATTAAAATCTTCACCTTGCATTGAATATTTTATAAAAGAACCAGTAAAACTGACACCACCTTTTATTAATACACCAGCCACAGCTCCAACGCCCAAAACATCTACTGCACCAAGTATAGCACCCGTTCCAGCACTTACAAAAACTGAGCCCCAATCAACTTCATCAATACTTTTACCAGATATAATTTGGCCAAAAAACTCAGTAGCCCCCCCAATAAGAGCTCCAAAGATTACAGACGAACCTGTAGGATCAGAAGAATAAATAGGATTATTACCACAATATGCAAAAGTATTTCCGTCAAGAATGGTAGTACCCGCTTGAAAATAGCCGTCTGCATTTATAAATCTGTGGGTTACGGCGTCATAGTAACGGCTCATCAGATAGTAAAGACCTGTTTCTGTGTCCTGATAATAACCTCTGTAACGGAACGGATTCAAATTACCGATATGGTTCGGGTTTGTAATTGCATTGCCGTTATTATCGGTTATTGAAATCACATTGCCCCAAGCGTCATATTCATAATGTGCTTTGAGCTCACCCACTCCGTTATAAATTCCGACAATATCGCCACGGGAATTATGGGTGTAGTAGTAGGAATACTCGGTACCGCCGTCAGTCAAAGTGTATCTGACATTGTACAAAATTCCGTTTGCATCATACGAATAGTAGAATTTTGCATCGCCACGGGTTTCATACATAAGCTGTCCGTTGAGATAAGCATATGTGTATTTCACACCGTTTACGGTTTTTGTTGTACGAACACTGTCGCTGTCATAGCCATAGCTTATGCTTGTATCACCGTTTGTGAGTGTTGCAAGCTGTCTGCCGTTCTTCCATGTCATTGACATTCCGTCACGGTATGTAAGCGGATTGCCGATTTCATCGTAGGTTATGGTCTGACCGTTATATGATGTGAGAACATCTCCCCAATTTGAATTGTTATATTCATACGCATTGCTTGTTGTACCGTTTGAATCGGTAACAGTTTCGGATATAAGGTTACCGCCGGCATCGTAAGTATACTTATAAACTTTGCCGTTCAGCTTATCATCTACGCTAACAAGCTGATTCATCATATCGTAACCGTAATGATACTGTAAAACTCCGTCTTTGGTAACATCAGTAATATTACTGCGAGCATCATACTTATATTCATACTTCTCACCGTTGATAGTTTCGGATTTCAACTTTGTAGTTGTATAACCCGAACCACGCTTACTCGCAAAGTAAGTGTATGTTGTATCAATAGGTGTATCGGTGGAAGTAGTCAGTGATGTTTTTGTAAGACGGTTAAGTCCGTCATAAGTATAATCGACCTTTTTGCCTGTGCTCAATGCGAAAGTTTTGAGCAGGTTATCTTCAACGAATGTGAACTTGTTCTTTACAGTTTTATCCGTTGTCTTTGTAACAACCTGTGTAATGTTATTATTAAGGTCATATGAGTACTCAAAGCCGAACAAGAGCTTGTTGGAACTTCCTGTTACAGATGAGTCAGCAACAGTCTGACGAACAAGTCTGCCCGTTGTGTCATAGGTAAAATCAGTCAAGCGTTTATTAAGATAATCATTTTCACGAATTATATTACCGCCACGGTCGGAATACCAGTTAAATGCGGTTTTGCCGTTATACTTTCTTGCTTCTACATTACCAAATTCATCATAAGCATAACTTACATTTTGACCTGTACCGTATGTTGAGCTTAAAATAGGTCCGTTGTTTGCACCGTAAGAATAGCTTGCAAGCGACTGTGAGCCAACCTTTGAATCAATCTTATTGCCAAATTCATCGTACTGAATTGAATAATCAGTTCCGTCACGAGAAATTTTTTCAAGCAACTTTGATTTTGATGAATATGAATATGCAATTGAATACTCGTTGCCATTACTGTCGGACTGCTTAACCGACTTAATTTGATCGGTATTGCTGTCATAAGTATAGTCTGTTACAACAGGATTTTTGCTGTCAAGCTTATCTGTTGTCTGCGTGAGGGTACCTTTGTTACCGTCATATTTATACTCAACCTTGTTGCCGTCCTGATCGGTTGCACTTGAAAGCAAGCCATTTGAATCATAAGTAACTTCACTTTTTAATATACCTACATCTGTTACTTTAGAGCCACACTTTACTTCAAGTGATGTAGCCAAGCCTTTCGTACTGTAAGTGTAGTTATAATTCATACCTGTCTGACTTGTAGCCTTAGTTACATTATGAGCTTTGTCATAACCGTAGGTATACGCATAACCTTTGGCGTCAATATTCTTTGTTAAGTCAGAATTATTATACTCCATAGTTGACTGCTTTTTAGAATTATCAACTACACTGATAACTTTTCCGTCTTTATCATAAGTATAACTCATTGCGTTGTCTTTTACAAGACAAATATTATCAAAATACGCATAATTTCCCTGATTTTGATAACTGAGATATATTGTTATGGTTTTAGGAGTTTTTACTTTATTTGTTCCGTCACTCAAATTAAAAGCTGCAGATGTGTATTGCCAACCTGAAATCGAGTAATTAAACGGTGCAGGTGTTTTGTACTTTGTTGAGTTATCCGAATAAGTGATTTTTACGGAAATTTTAAACTTCCTCGTATCATCCTTATTCTTTGGAACAGAATTTGCATATGCCCAACCGCTGACAATGTATGTATCTTCTTCTTTTCCTGTAATATTTACATTCTGACAGATACTTTTTACTTTGCCGGCTTCACCTTTTATACGGAAAGAATATTTTCCTTGTTGGTGCGCTTCGCTTTTACAATCAATTGCATTATTCAGAGTAGAATATCCGTCATACCATGATGTTGGCAATCCGTTTGACGAATACTTTTCAAATCCTGAATTTTCAAGCATATTGTAGTTATTTGCTACTGTGTAGGATTCAAGCTGAATTCCATCAAAATACACTGTACCTGTTGACTGCTTTAAAGCAAGGTTTATTCGTGTTTTGCCGGAATTTTTAGGCACTTTAAAAGTTGTACTAACTCTTTGCCAACCGTTATCTACAGCTGAATCGGTATTTCCAACTACAAAATCAGAATATGAAGGTGTAAATGTGCCGTCAGAATTATGAGATTCAGCACAGATAAACGCACCTGCATTATCAGACGAACCGTTTACAACACCGACTGTTTTTATATATCCTGAAAGTGTGTAAGTTTTTCCCGGCTCTAAAACTGTGTTGCTGATATCCTGATACACTCTTCCTCTTGATGTTCCTTCATATTTTGATACAGAAATTGCAAGGGATTGTTTGCCGAAGTAATGCTGTGATGTGTCATATTTTTTCTCAAATGTATTTGATTCACCCCAAGCCGATTTAATCCAAGAAGAATCGGTTTCCATATTGGAATTTGAAATAAGGTTAACTGAATTTGAACCTGTTGAATAGTTTGAGTTAACCTTATTTAACATTTTGATATTGTCTGCAGCAGAATTCTTTACGCCGTCTGTGTAAGTATAAACAGACGCACCTAAATCTCTTGTTTTTGTCTCGCTTTTTATGGAGATTGTTCTACCGAACTCATCAAACTGATATGTTGAAGTTAAATCGTCATCCGTGTTTGCGATTCCATCCGCACCGTATGTCTTTTTAACCGTTGTATTATACTTTGTACGGTCAAATGTAATTTTCTGACCTGCTGTGCCGTCTTTGCCGTATTCCTGAATCGCAGATACTTTCTTGCCCGATGCTGTACTTGTGTACTCAAACACTACTTTGTATCCGTCGATATCTGTAATTGATTTCAACGCTTTGTCATTGTCGTATGTAAGTTTTATTTGACTGCCGTCAGGTTTATTGATTTGATATAAAAGACCGCTACTATCTCTAAATTCAGTTTTCCTTCCTGCCGGATCAACCGTATATCTAATATATTTAGTATCACTTCCTGCTGTCTGCTGAAGTAATATTTTCTTATTACTTCCGTCTGTAACAGAATTTATTGTAGTACCGTCTGAAGCATAATTTATTGTCGTTTTATTACCATTGGAGTCTTTTGTACTTGTAAGAAGACCTTTGGTATTAAAGTAAATATAATTATCTTTCTCATCTTTAATAGCATACTTGCTACTTCCACTACCTGATGTAGTAAGTTCAAGCTTTAAGCCGTCTTCATCAAGATATTTCGTTTTTCCTTTTTCAGTTTTTTTGTAGAAGTAATGCTCTGTACCGTCTTCATCAGTATATACATATGGATAATTATCCTTACTTGTACCTGTTAAACCATATTCACTTGACGGTAACAATGTTTGTTGTATATTAAGTCGCCAACCTCTACCGACATACGGTGTAGTTTTTGAATACTTATCTCCTGCCATATATCCGTTATATACATGCTGTACCGACGCAGGAGCATATCCGCTTGCTGTTGATGCATCAGAAGTTACAAATGTCAAATTACCTGAATAATCGTTTACATATGCTGTTCCGGCTGAACCAACAGAAAAACTTGAATATGTCCAATAATCTTCAAGACCTTTGTTGTTTCTGTAAACAATAGTAAATAACGGACGAGGAGTTGATGATGTAGGATAGCTTGAGGAATAAAAAGCCGCACATTGATCCTCATCGTTTTCGTTAAGGGATTTTAACATGATGCCGTTATTAGTCTCACCATTATACCAACGCTTTACACAAGATGTAACATCCCAACTATGCCAAGTTTCCGATTCATTTTTAGTTAATGTTTCGTAATCAACAACATTTGAATTGTATGACGGCTGATTTTTCCATGTTAATTTATCCTGTGACCAAGAACCGTTCGGTGAATATGCACCTATATTCATATTATGATTATAGTCATTGTTTTGCAAATGCAGGTTCATATGAGCCTGAACTACCATATCACCTTTGTTGAGAGTTGGCAAATTATCAAATTTAAAATATGTACGATACATTCCGTTACTAATTATTCCGACATAAACAGAGCCTATATAGCCACTGGTACTGCCATAGCCGAAACAAGTTGACGGCTTTGATGAATCTACATATGTACACTGAGATTTCTGCCAGTTTTGACTTGTAGTAAATTGCGGATCAATAGTTACAGGATAACTACAATCCGAAAGGAACTTTTTATCTGCAGAAACTTTGAGCGTAAGCTTATTTTTCTTCTGTTCTGTTATTGATAATGTTAAATCTGTGCTTTTGTTGCCGTCATTATCAAACATAAAAGGGGCTTCAATTTTATACACAGCGTCACCTTTAGAATTTAATAATTCTACTGTTTTGTCATCTACAGATTTTGCAGTAAGATTATTAAATTTATACTGAATATAAAAATCGCTCCTTGCATTCTTATTCTTTAATATAATATTTTCTTTTACACCTGTTGTGGTTGTAAAATACTGAACATCTACATCATCATAAATGTTTTCGTATGTAATTTCAGATGTAAGGTTTTTTAATGTTGTAAATTTGTCATTACCTGTCAGCTCTTCATCATTGTTTACTATAGTTGACTTTACTTTGTTTGTATCCTTATATCCCCAACTGATTTTTTGGTTATCGTCCTTGATTTTAACCATAGAGTTCTCTTTGGATTTTTTAGAATAATTAACCTTAAAATCGCTCTTTTTATTAGTATATTCCTCTGTAACTTCATCAGGGGATGCTGAATTTACGGTTTCACTTTTTTAAGCTGTTATCATAATCAACCCATTCTCCTGCCGCATTTTTGTAATGGATAGGCTCTTGATAACTTACAGCCATTGTAGTGCCATCATCCAAACGGAACTGCTTTGAATATTCATCTCTCTCGTCTTTGATTTCTGAAAGAATGTTTCCAGTTTTGTATTCATCAGAAGATTGTTCTTCATTCGGAGTTTGAGTTTTAACTTCTGTATTTATCGGCAGATTTTGTGCAAACACTTGTGTTGGCAATGAAAATGCTATCAATGCACACAAAGTTACCGATGTTCCTGAAACAAGTTTTTTTAATTTTTTATTCATACTTTCCTCATTAAATCTAAATCTTGTTGTCAGTTTCCGCAATTAAATTACAACTATCACCTCATTCTAATTTTTCAATTAATGATATTTTTCACCTCACTTTCTCACAATTTAAATACAATTACCAATCTCAAACGAATATTTTTGTTATAGTGATTATATATCACTTTTGCATCAAAAGCAAATTATTTTTTACATTATTTTATTTTTGGCGAAATAGCCAATAACTTACAAATCAATTTGTATACTTTTCTTTACAAAAAAATCAGCTGATTAGAAAATACTACTCAACTGATTTTTCGTTATTATAATTTTAATGTTTATACTGTTTATTTCTTACTTTATAACTGCCTAATTCTTTATAACTTTTTACCTAAAAAATAAGGCACTGTGTCAAGGAAATCAATGATACTTTCGAAAGCAGATTTTGGTAATTCATCTACATAATTCTCATAAGATATATCCTTAGAATGGACAAAATTAAAATAATCATGGCCTTTTATATTTGTTTTTATCCAATTAATGTTTTTCTTAGGATCAGAAATCATTGAATCATATTCGTTCTTAAATGAATCAATTCTGTCTTTCTCTTTTGTATTTTGTTTTTTGAAATAATTTATTGATTTATCCTTGCTTTGGATTAACCTATTTTTCAGTTCATCATATACTTGTTTCTCTTCAGAATAAATGCGATGTTTAACAAGTAAATCAGGTGAAAATAAATAACCTTCAATTGAACTAAATTTAGTGAAGTGTGTTTTTGAAACTGCTTTCGATGCAAAAATTTTGTCAATATTACTTGTCAATTGATTTGTCAAATCGTTTTTTAATACAGTTTCGCTTTTTGTATCAGAATCTCTGATTATTATAAAGTCATCACTCATTGTGGTTTTTGTCAAGAATCTTAGAGTAGCATAAAACCCAATATTGTTACATGATTTTGTATCAATAACAGATATTTTTTCCAGGTCAACATTATAATATTTATTCAACATATGTTCAATTATATTTTTATCATCAGGACCTTCTACAAAAAATAATGAAATCTGTATTTAATATATCTTGGCTTGAATATCCTATTTCAGCCAACACATCATCTATAGTTGTTTTCTCGGTCATACTGCAACAGTTTGCTCCATCAAGCCTAACTTTCCTTATATTTGATGTACTAAACTCTCTCAGCATTATAGGTGAGTGTGATGTAAATATAACTTGATTATCACTTGAAATTTCAGATAGCGTTTTAGCCATCGCCTTTTGCAGTTGTGGATGTAAATAAAGTTCAGGTTCTTCGATAATAAAAATTGTATGTTTGGCACTTACAGCTTGATAAGATTGTAATAAGGACAATATGTAAATACTACGAACTCCCGCACCAACATTTGAAAGTTCAACTTCAGCTTTAAGTATAGGATCGTACAACTTTGTCATAATTGAAAAGGACTTATCAATATTGCTCGTTGCCTTAATATTAACCTTAAAATCCACTTTGATAGTTATTAGAGAATCGTTCGGATACACTATCAGTGAAACTCGAAGATGCATTTTTGGTTTTAAAGTTAATTAATTTTTGCAATTCTTCAATATTTAAAATCTTGAGGTGCTTTCAAATATATTTTGTTGATACAATTAGTTTCACAATCAGTCTGATTACAATCATCACAACTAATATCTCTATTTGTAAGCAATTCGGATTTTAATATATTATTCAAAAATATTTGCAGTAATTGTCCTCGAATTTTCCTGTTTCTTCCTCCTCAAAATTTCGAGAATCATCTATAAAAGCTACTACAGGTAAAAATGAGAACATATCTTTTGGAGCATATTCCACTTTACCCCCTTTCATTTAAAATCAAAGAGACATTAAATTCATGAATTTTCAATTCCGAACTTCATTTTTAGAGCATTTGTCCATATAGGTTCAAATGTTTTCCTTGTAGTTACATCATCAAGCATGTCAGGAGAAATAGCACTTCTCTGAGTTTTAAAATCATTAAATAATATATTTTCGAACGCAGTACCTTCTTGCACTTCTTTATAATTACTTACAGTTGAAGGAATTTTGAGAAAACCTATTTTGTTGTCCAAGAAATAATCAGATATATATGTATCATCACAAACTAATACCGCATCAATTTTTAATTCATCACAACCGTTATATATATCTTTATCCTGTGGAGTATAATCCCCAAACAAAGTTCTTATAGCTGCTAAAAACGCACTTTTACCCGCATTATTCTTTCCAATAAGAATTAGTGCATTCTCAATTGATTCTATTTCTTGATCTTTAATTCCGCGAAAATTTTGAATATGTATTTGTTTTAATTTCATAACATCACCCTATCTTTCATACATAATATATTGTCTTAAACCAGGTTTTCCAATTTATGCTTATTACTTAAGATTCATGCTAAACAATAACTATTACAGAAGTAGAATTACATTTTTTACTTATTTCATATTTACAGCCTAATCATATCATAATATTAAATAGATTTAAATATAAAGATGAGAATTTTAGTGATGAAATTTCACTATTAATTTTGGTTATTATGCCCAAATTAAATGAATTGATTACAAGAGTATTCAAAAACAGACGTAAAAAAAGAGCCCAAACGGCTCAAAAAGGTAAAAAATAATTATCAGTAATTATTATTGATTATTTTAAAACAGGACATTATAATGGGATTATTTTCATTTGTAAGAAGGTACCGTTTTATTCACTCCATGTTGTGGAGGGAAGTCAATCACTTGCTCTTTTAATGAAACTTTCTTTGAAATTTTGTCGATGAACGGAATTTTTACATGCAAACCAGTTGACCAAGTTACATGATATGTTCCGAGTCTTTCAATTACATATGCGTGTGCCTGCGGCACTACTTTGACATTGCTTACGATTACTATAAGCAGGATCAAAAGGATAATTCCTAAAATAATAAGTCCTAACATTATTTACCTCTCATTCTGTTACGGGTTCTACAATGAGCTTTACGCCCTCAATTGCGAGAACCTTAATTTTTGTTCCTTTTAAAAGCGGTGCTTTGTCGGACTTTACCGTCCAAGTTTCCGCACCGACCTTTGCCTGTGCTGTTTTGTCAATATCGGTTAAATCTGTGAGCATAAACCCGACTTGACCGATGTGGCGGTCTGCGTTTGTTCCCGTTGTTTTGTTACGCTTTTTAAAGCGTTTTACAAGCGGTCGTGTCACAATCAGCGATACAAGTGACACAACAAGGAACACCGCCGACTGGATTGTTATGTCGCTCGTGAATATAGTTGTTATAGCGGCACAAACCGAGCCGAGAACGAACCATATTGACACAAGCTGCGTTGTAAAGCCTTCGCAAAGCAACATAAATATTGCAAAGCCTATCCACACTATCGGCATGTACTGCTCCATAGGGCTGTCACCCTCCTTTTCGCATAATTTTAACACAATATTATATATTAGTCAAACTATTTTATTGCTATTTTATGCGTTCTCTGCTAAATAAATTAATTTAACTAATCTCCCAAAATGTACAATAAAAAAATCACCCCTTATGATAATAAAAAAATTTATCATAGGGGGCGGTAGTCTGATGATGTGCGATATTCGCTTTCAAAAAACAGCTAAATGTAAAAAACACTTGTGGAGAATACATCTAAGATTAGGAGGCTCGACTGAGCCTCCTAAATTATTGCTTATATACTTTTATAACTCCATTTAACATGATAATGAAATCAGCCAAACACTTTTTCAAGATTTTTGCCGTCTTGAGTTATTCTGTAAAGGTTAAAATACGCATTATCTGTGAAATATAGGTATTTTGAATCTACGATATAAAGACCGTTCAACTCGATAACATCATTAAATATTTTAGTAGTTTTGTCAGTTGAAGTATCAATTGAATATATTCCCTTGTCTTTACCGTTTTCAACTGATAAAAACACCTTATCTTTGTAGCTGTTGATAACCATACCTGCATTTGATTTAAACAATGTATTTATAGTACCGCTTTTCAAATCAGCACAATAAACCGTTTCATACCCGTTATCAGAACGATTAACTATTGTACCATACACCTTGTCGTTCACAGCAGATAGACAAGTAATTTCAACAAAGTCACTACTTGGTGCATAAGGAATTTTATAAACTAACTTTCCGTTATTTTGATTATATTTACAAAGGAACAGGTCTGTAGAAGCGTCTTCTTTGTCGCTTGTTCTCTTCCCTGCAACAAAATAGATATATTCATCGTAAAATCGAAGATCTGAAATATAGTCAAAATCAAGATTGTCCACCGACAATATTAACTTTGTATCATCTTCATCTTGTCGGTAAAGGTTGTAGAAACCGTAAACTACCATAGTATCGCCTATAACATTACCACTGTATAATTCAGAATAGCTGAAATAGAGTTCATCACCTACAACAAACAATTCTTCAAGCGAAGCGTTATCATTATTAAGATCAGGCAATTTCAAATATTCCTTATAATGTTTTTGATTCAAATCATAATACTGAACAATGTCATTGTGTATATAAGGTGAAAAAATATTCTCATTGGAAACACGGCTTAAATCAAGGCATTCACTTGTAATTGCAGGACCTTTCCAATAAATTCGCTTGGTATAGTCCGAAGTGATTTCATATGTTCCGTATTTAAAAAAGTCGTTTGCCGCATTGTAATATAGTTTGTCACCAACTCTTGCCAAATTACACATTACATTTGCGCAAGTATTCATATAACTATTGTTATCCGGCTCATTTTCAATCTTAACATTATGTTGCGGAACGCTGGTAAGTGAAAAATACACCACTCCTGCAACTGCAAAGAAACAAAATATCAAAGCAATAGTAATGACTTTTAATGATTTTTTCCTTTTCATTTTAAAAACCTTTCTTAAAACCTTCGTGAACTATGTGAATATGTTACCCATTTTCCCAAAATTTTTTTCAAATTTGTTTATGGCAAATTTTTGGAACAGTACCCACATGCATCAGTTGTAACTTGAATTGCACATCGTTATTATTTAAACTACCATACTTTAAATAATAAGCACTGGCTTGCAAACAATTATTAACCAATGCATCGTAAAAGTCATTTTTAGTTAATATATGAGAATATGGTCGGTCTTTACCTTTATATTTTTTTGATGGATATCTAAACCTAACATAAATCTTTCTTTTAATGCCAAAGCTATATGAATACTGATTATTACTGATAAATCTTTTAATTTCTTTAATACTATTTTCAAAATGCCCAGAAAATTGTATAGCTTGCGTATAATTTTCGTAATAGTACAACTTACCAAATTTATTAGAATAGTTCCTGTTATAATAATTGATCTGATCTCTTACTTTACCTGTAATTTCCCTTAGGGAAGAAGTTTCTATAAATAACAACTGAACACTTCTATCTCCCCAATAGAAATACCACCAATACCCTGATTTTTCTTGCAATAAAAGTGATGTATGCCCAGCATTCCCTAAAATAAGTGGAACACTATTTGGCGACTGTATCCACCAAGCATCTTTTCCTTCATCATCAGATTTATTTATCGCATTATTCTCACAATAAGCAAACATATTTGTGCTTAGCGGTGTGCCTGATTGAGTGTCAGCATATACATCCGCATTCAAAAATCTGCCTGTGAGCGGGTCATAATAACGGCTTTGGAGATAGTATAAGCCTGTTTCTTCATCATAAACATAGCCACGATAGCGGAACGGGTTCAGTTTTTCGACTGTCAGTGTGCCGTTATATTCTGTGAGCATATTGCCCCACGCATCGTAGGCATACTCTGCGACTGCTTTGCCGTCTTTATCAACGATTTCGGTAATATCGCCCTGCAAGTCTTTGATATAGAAATACATAGTACCGTTGCATGAAACCGACATTACTTCGCCAGAATTATCGTAATAGAAGAACAGCGTATCATTACCCTGCGTAAGAGCAAAAAGGTTATTACTGCTGTCGTAGTAATAGTTAGTCTTAACTCCGTCAACGGTTTTCTGTGTTCTCATTCCGTTTGAGTCATAGCTCATTTGAATAGCTTTATCGGAAGTGTTTATATTCTTGATAATTCTTCCGTTCTACCACTCAAAAGTCATATCATCACGGTATGTCAATGGATTGCCGTTTTTATCATATGTAATACTGTCGCCGTCAAACTCGGTGAGTTTATCTTTCCAGTTAGTGTCACCATACGAATAAGTACTTGTTTCAAGTAATTTTACAGGTGCCCAGTTAGTTCCGAGTGAATACAATTCCATTTTTTGAATGTTACCGTAGTTATCATAAACTATTCTGATATAGCGACCTGTTCGGGTATCTGCATACCATACAAGCTGATTTAGTTCATCGTATGTATATACGGCTACCTTTTTGCCGTTTTCATACACATTCTCTACATTACCTGTATCGTTGTAATTATAGCTGTAATCCAGAACCCTATCAGAACTCAACTTATAACTAATACCGCCAACCATATTGGTAGTAGCATTGCTTTCACTACCGTGATAATAAGAATACTGCTTTGTAAATACGGTATCACTCTTATTCTGTTTTGTTGTTACAGTTGACACTCTGCCGAAATCATCGGTTGATGTTTCGTTAGTTACGCCGTCATTGCTTACAAATGACTTTCCGTCTTTATCAGTACCCGTAGTGATAGTTTTAGTCTGACCGTTTACAGATGTCTTTTCAACTGTATTGCCGTTAGAATCGGTAATGATGTAGTGAGTAAGACTGCCGTCAGATGATGTGCGGTATTCGCTTTCAAGCGAACCGTCAAATGTGTAGTAGTAATATGAGGTTTCACCGTTTGAATAATCAACCGCCTTTGTAACAAGACCTTGCTTGTTGTAAATCATCTCGGCAATTTTGCCTGTTTCGCCTGTGATTACAGAAATATTTCCGTAGTTATCGTAGGTATATTCAAGATAATCACCATTTGCATAAGCAGTCTTTGTAAGATTACCGTTACTGTCATATGTATGACTTGCAACAGTTACATTGCCGATTTTAGTTGACACAAGATTGTAGAAAACATCGTAGTTAAAGGAGTAGTCAAAACCATTGTGTGTAATTTTTGATACAGAGCCTAAGCCGCTGTATGTATATGAGTTTTCAGAATCACCGTTTTTAACAGATGTAAGGTTGCCTGATGAATCATATGCGTAGCTTGTCACATTATCATCTGCATCAGTAACCGAAGTTACATTACCGTTGATATCATAAACATAATGTGTTGTACTTCCCTGTTCATTGGTTTCAGCCGTTACATAATTGCCTGTGCTGTCATATTCAGAACTTGTCTGCATAAACGGTTTTGTCTTATCTACAGATTCAGACAATACTTCATAATCAACATAATCGTCAACCTCTGTATCATTGTCTGAATCGTTACCTGCACTGACTGAAGAATCATCTTTTGAATCTTCAGATTGTTTAGTCACATACCCCATTGCTAAAATATTCAGTTCAGCGTTGGTAACCGTCATTTCATTTTCATTATAACCATAAACAAACGCAAATGCAACATAATCTATGGTTTCGTCACTATTTTCGGAACTTATTGACAAACTTACCTGCTGATTTTTGGAAGTATTGACATTAAATTCCTGATAGTGCATTTCGGGAGTGCTGTTATTTTTGTAGTAAATATTGAGTGCAATGCCAAAGGTTCTGTTTTCGTTTGAAAGCGGAACAGACTCTGCTTTTGCAGTACCGTTGATTTTAAACGATACTCCTGCCTTATCTACCTTTACATTCTGATAGATATATTTGTTGCCGAGTGATGGACTCGATGATGTGCTGTCATCTGTATCATCGCCGTCCTCATCGGTCGAAGTATCGGAAGATTCAACTTCGTAGGTTTTCTTTACTTCTCTGACTACAAATCCCTGTTCAGACTTGATTGCGTTGCCGTAATCGTCATATGAAGTAATGCTATCCATTGGAGCAGTTTCCGTAACTGTTTTGGTGTAGGTAGATGGTTCGGTGTTGCTTTCTGTAGTAGTTTCTTCTGTTGCCGATTCCGTGTTAGAATCATCAACCGCACCTGCTGTACCGCCTATTGTTACAGTACCGTTATTGGCTGAAATGCTCTTGTTTTCTTCTGTGAGCCAGTTGTCATTTGAGCTGAAATCGCTGTTTTGAAGAGCGTTGAAGTTGTTGGCACAATTACCCTCTTCAAACTGGATGCAGTCAAACCATGCTGTACCGGATGCATATCTTATCAATCCATAAACACGGATTGACGCTGTTGTACTCGGCACATTTGCTGTTACGCTGATTCTCTGCCAATCAAGTGTGCCTGTAAGTCCGATACTGTTGATTTCTTTTACCGTCTTTCCTGATGAATCAAGACACTTAACTTTTAGGATTGCTCCGACTGAACCGCCGCTGTAAATCTGCTTTACATTTTTTGTCTTTACATATGCGGAGAAAGTTACATCTTTTCCGTTGAAGGTTGTTTCTTTGAACTGATGAGCAAAACCTGTAAAGAATGCAGAATTATTCTCACTTGTCGGATTTTCAACCTTGAGTGAAGTTGTTCCGAGGTACTGATAATAACCGTCCTCTTCTGTTGCGGCAGAATTATCGACTGTTACTTTACCGCCTTTACTTGCGGTACTGCCCTTTGTGCCGTTTGACACGAAGTAATATTTGCCTCCGCCAACTTCTGTCTGTTCAGTTGATTCTGTAATGTAGTTTTTAGTGTATGCGTTTGCACTGTTGTTAATTACAAGTCCTGTATTTTCAGACGAAGTTGCATAGCCGTTTGAATTGAAGACAGAAACAGTTGAACCGCTGTTATCAAAAATATGGGTTTCGCTGTGTCCCTGCTTATCTGTAAACACGGTTGTATTGTCGGCTTTGTAGCTTATGTTAAGGTGATTGCCCTCTGTGCCGTCAGTGCCGTATTCGGTAATATTAGTTACCTTGCCGTTTGTGTAGGCAAACTTATGTGTCGGCAGGGATTTCATATAGCTGTCAGACACACCCGAAATTGAAATCAGGTTATAATTATCGTCATATTCAAATCGTGAAGTGTGACCGTCGTTGAATGAAATTGACGAAACCTTATCTCTGCCCGTTGAATAAGCAATATCAATTTTTGTGCCGTCGGGCTTTGTAATTCTTGATACAACCTTTTTGCCGTTGGTACTGCTATTGTATTTTAACTGAACTTCTCTGCCCGAACCGTCCGTGATTTTGGTTAAGTCACCGTCGGTATAGGTATATGTAATAGTATTCTTGTGTTTGTCTTTTTCAGAGAGAAGTTTACCGCCGTTTGCGGTTGAATCGTAAGTTTGTGTTGTTGAACCGTTATCAATGAAGATGTTATTTTCGTCTTTGGTAAGCGTAATGCCTAAGCCGTCCTCATCTTCCCATTTTGCGGTTTCACCCTCTGCAAGTTTAAGGTAATGGTCTGTACCGTCAGCATCGGTATAGATATAGTTGTAGCCTGCTTTGGTAAGGTTTTTGTCAGTCACTTCTCTTACATACTGATTAAATGAGAACTGCCAGCCATAACCGCTTGCAGGACCGTTTCCAAATGCTGTGTCTTTGTTAATGCTGTTGTATGTTGCAGTAATGCTCAACGGCATTCTTGAGCCTGTTCCCTCATACAAAGTTTGGTTTATTACAAGGTTGCCGAGGTAATTCGATACAGCCGCCTGTGCGTTAGTTCCGACATTGATTGTGTGGTATGAAAGATTGCTCTCCATACCTGTAAAATCTTTATAGATGAGCATTAAGGCAGGTGTTGTAGATGTTTTTGTATAAGACTTAAATACGACTTTTTTTGAACCGACTGTATCAAGAGCCTCCATGACAAAACCTTTGGTATTGGTATCGCTATACCAGCCTTTGAAGGTGCTTGTAAGGTCAAATGTCAAATACCGATTATCTTCATATGTAAGAGAATCATAATCAAGCACTTTTGAATCGTATTTTACATTCCCATTTGAAGCAGATGAAAGCTTATAAGCATTCACAATGATATGGTTTTCGCCCTCATCAGCAAACAAATTACTGCCGTTTTCTGTTTCAAAACTATATTTGGCACTTATAACTTCTTCTCCGTTTCCAAGTTTCGGAAGACTATTTACAGTACAAATAGCATATGAATTTTTAGATGTATAGTACGGTCCGTAACTATTTACTGAGCCGTTAGCATTCTCATAAAATGTAAGCTCACTTTTGAGAGTAGTTGTAATCTCAGGATCAATCGTAACAGGGAATGCTCTGCCGATTGTATGAATGAAAGCGTAGTCGGCGGTCAGCTTAACCTGAAGATTTGAGCCTTTTTGCTTTACAATCTCAATCTTCATTTGTGTACTTGTACTGCCGTTTGCATCGTACATATACGGTGCTGAGATTGTGTATATTTCTTTTCCGTCCTTATTTGAAAGTGTGATTGTTTTATCATCTTTCTGCTTTGCGGTAAGGTTCGAAATTTTATAATTCAATGTAAATTCATTTTGAGCCTTTGCACTTTTGAGAATTATGTTTTCTTTAATGCCTGTTGTAGTGACAAAATACTGCAAGTCAACATCGTTGAAAACATCCTTATACAAAGTTTCTGTTGTTATATTTTTAAGCGTTGTGAACTTATCATTGCCGCTTGTTTTCTCGTTATTTTTCTTTACATCAGCCTTGCTCTTGCCAGCATTATCATAGCCCCAGCTGATTTTATAGCCGTCTGTCTGCAGTGAAATCATATTCTTTGACTTTGCTTTATTAGAAAGATTGACCGAAATATCACTGCTCTTGTTTGTATATGAAGAATCACCTACTTCGTCGGGAGATGCAGTCTTATCTTCGGAAAGAGTATTGTTATATTCAACCCATTTGCCCTTGCTGTCTTTGTAGTGGACAGGTTCGTTGTACTGGGCAATCATCTTTGTTCCGTCTTCAAGCAAAAATTCTTTTAAATTTTCTGTTCTTTCGTTCGTAAGTTCTTTGACAATTTTGCTCTCTTCGGGATTTTCTCCGACAACATTGTCGAATGATGAATATTGAGTTTCCGCCTTTGGCAGTGTCGCCGCTACAACATCAACAGGCAACGATAACCCAACCGTTGCACACAATGTTATTGAAACTGCCGATAGCATTTTCTTTATTTTTCCATTCATACTCTAACCCCCTGCTTTTTGATTTTGTTAATAAATTTAATGAAAAATTTCCCTGTGGTTGCTTTTTGTGCCTTAAACTATCCTCCTTTCATTTATAAATCATTTGGTAATTATTCACTGTTTTTAACTGCTATCTTCCTACATTTTGTATGTTATTGTTATTATATATCACATCGTGCAAAGTTGTAAATATATTTTTATGAGTTATTTTATTTTTGTAAGTTTCACCAACACCAACCTCCGATATTTGTATATATTACCTGTTGCAACTACCCTGCCGCCAAATTTTAGGCATAAAAAAAGAGCCCAATGGCTCAGATGTTAAAAATATTAAATAAGTAATTATTATTGATTATTTCAAATTCTGTGATATTTCCTTTGTTTTAAAGATTTACAAGAAGGTATCGTTTTATTCACTCCATGCTGTGGAGGGAAGTCGATCACTTGCTCTTTTAGTGAAACTTTCTTTGAGATTTTGTCGATGAACGGAATTTTTACATGCAAGCCTGTGGACCATGTTACATGATATGTTCCGAGTCTTTCAATTACATATGCGTGTGCCTGCGGTACTACCTTGACATTGCTTACGATTACTATAAGCAGGATTAAAAGGATAATTCCTAAAATAATAAGTGCTAACATTATTTACCTCTCATTCTGTTACGGGTTCTACAATGAGCTTTACACCCTCAATTGCAAGAACCTTAACTTTTGTTCCTTTTAAAAGCGGTGCTTTGTCGGACTTTACTGTCCATGTTTCCGCACCGACCTTTGCCTGTGCTGTTTTGTCAATATCGGTTAAATCTGTGAGCATAAATCCGACTTGACCGATGTGGCGGTCTGCGTTTGTCCCTGTTGTCTTGTTACGCTTTTTAAAGCGTTTTACAAGCGGTCGTGTCACAATAAGCGAAACAAGTGACACAACAAGGAACACCGCCGACTGGATTGTTATGTCGCTTATAAATATAGTTGTTATGGCGGCACAAACCGAGCCGAGAACGAACCATATTGATACAAGCTGTGTTGTAAAGCCTTCGCAAAGCAACATAAATATTGCAAAGCCTATCCACACTATCGGCATATATTGCTCCATAGAGCTGTCACCCTCCTTTTCGCATAATTTTAACACAATATTATATATTAGTCAAACTATTTTAT
>ENA-OQBL01000424-OQBL01000424.1-human-gut-metagenome-genome-assembly--contig:-NODE-424-length-22396-cov-4.573937_pt1 | contig 22396 bp, 19 predicted proteins | sample MGYA00242747_ERZ504553 | MGnify/ENA primary metagenome ERZ504553 (study PRJEB26092, sample SAMD00036240) | human gut metagenome | host: Homo sapiens | study: EMG produced TPA metagenomics assembly of...
AGTTTGCCGACAAGGTCGCACTGGCCAAGGATGCCCGCATTGTGACCAACGGCAACTATGTTGCCATCGTCATTGCCGGTATCGCCAACCCCGACTACGCCCCCATCGATACCGCGCTGGAGACTGCGCTGAACTTCTGATTGATCCCTGTACCCTGCAGGCCGCTGCCGTTCGGCAACGGTCTTTTTTGCTAACGATGAAATTCACCGAAAGAAAGGGAGTCCGCCATGGTTTTTAACAGTGTGGTGTTCCTGTTCTGCTTCCTGCCGCTTTCCCTGCTGCTGTATTATCTGGTGCCGGGCCGCGCCAAAAATGCAGTGCTGCTGGCAGAAAGCCTCATCTTCTACTGCTGGACAGGTGTTGCGTTCCTGCCGCTGATCGCCGTGCTGATCGTTTTTAACTACCTGTGGGCGCTGCTGACAGCGCGGGCGAAGGCCAAACTGCGCGGTCTGCTGCCGCTGGCAGCGGTGCTCGTCAATTTGGGCGTGCTGGTGTACTTCAAGTATGCCAACTTCCTGATCGACACGGTCAACCAAGTCGCGCATCTGGGGCTGGCGGCGCTGAACATCGGCACGGTGCTGCCGCTGGGCATCAGCTACTACATTTTCAAGATCATCAGCTATGAGGTCGACGTCTGCACCGGAAAGATCGCGCCGGAGAAAAACTTCATCACGTTTGCAGTGTATGTGCTTTTCTTCCCGCAGCTGATCGTCGGGCCTATCGTCAAATACCGCGAGATGGCCGACCAGCTGCACGACGGCGCGAACCGCTGCACGCCGGCAAGGGCCGAGCACGGTGCAGAGCTGTTTGTGTTCGGCCTTGCGAAGAAGGTCATTCTGGCGGACTCTATCGGCGCACTCTGGACCGACATCATCGGCGCGGGCGGCGTTGGGCTGACGAATGTCTCGACCCCGCTGGCGTGGCTGGGCATCATTGCCTACAGTTTACAGCTCTACTTTGATTTTGCGGGCTACAGCGAGATGAGCAACGGCCTGGCCGCACTGCTCGGCTTTGACTGTCCGGCCAACTTCAACCTGCCGTATATCTCGGGCAGCATCACCGAGTTCTGGCGGCGCTGGCATATTACGCTGTCGGGCTGGTTCCGGGATTACATCTACATTCCCCTGGGCGGCAACCGCAAGGGCCAGGCGCGCCAGCTGCTCAATATGTTCCTGGTCTGGGCTGCTACCGGCATCTGGCACGGGGCCAGCTGGAACTTTATTGCCTGGGGCCTTTACTACTTTGTGCTGCTCACGATTGAAAAAAACTTCCTGCTGAAATATCTCAAAAAGGGCAAGGTCTGGCCGCATATCTATACGCTGTTCTTTGTGGTGCTGGGCTGGGGCATCTTTACGGCCAACCAGCCCGGCGCACCGCTGGGTCTGCTGCTGCAAAAGCTGTTTGTGCCCCAGGGCGGCATTTCGCCCGTGTACTACCTGCGCAATTACGGTGTGCTGCTGGTGCTGGGCTGTGTCTGCTCGTCCGCGCTGCCGCACTGGCTGTGGGAGAAAATCAGCAAAAGTACTGTGGCAAAGCTCCTTGTGTTTGCCCTGCTGACCGCGCTGTGCGTCTGCTACGTAGTAGCCGCCACGAACGCTACCGCACTGTACGCGAATTTCTGAGAGGAGGAACGGACAAATGTCAAAGGTTGTGTACCGTAAAAACGGCGGCAGGCGCCGTGCGGGGTATCCGCTGCTGGTGCTCTGCGCCGTGCTGCTGTTCGGGTTCTCCCTCGTCAATATTGTGTGGCCCAAGCGCACGCAGCTCGAGCTGGAAAACCGCAAGGCCGCACAGCTCCCGGCGTTCAGCGTGAGCGCACTGCTGGACGGCAGCTGGCAGAGCGGCTTTGCCCGCTGGATGCAGGATCAGTTCTCCTTGCGTGACGCGGCGGTCAACACCCAGCGCGCGGCGGACGAGGTGCTGTTCCGGAAGGCGGAGGAGGGCGGCATTCTGCTGGGTAAGGACCGCTGGATGTTCACAAAGCTGTTCACGGTGGACGACGCCACCCGGAAGCAGCTTGCCAAGAACGTACAGGCCGTCAGCGAGTTTGCCGCGAACCACCCGGGCAAGGTCACCTTCCTGCTGGCCCCGTCGGCCAGCGTCATCTACCCGGAGGAACTGCCCGCAGGCGCACCGATGGTGGATGAAAACGCGATGCTCGACGATATTTTTGCCAAAGTCGGCCAGAGCGCCGATGTCATCGACCTGCGCGGGACGTTCACAGACCTGAAGGATGAATACCTGTATTTCAAGACCGACCACCACTGGACGCCCAACGGCGCGTACCGTGCCTATGAGCAGTTCTGCAGCCTCAAGGGCCTGACGCCGTTTGACCGCGCCGCGCATGAGCCGATCACGGTGACAGACTTTCAGGGCACCCACTACTCGGCCACGCGGCTGTGGAACGTCGAAAACGATGAAATCACCTACTACCCGCTCGACAGCCTGATGACGATCTACAAAATCACGGGCGAGGCCGCCTACGAGCCGGAAACGACGGAAAACATCGTGAATATGCAGAAGTTTAACACCCGCGATAAGTACGCCGCCTTTTTGGACGGCAACAACGGTTATTCAACGATCGAGGGCCGCGGCACAGGCAGTATTCTGGTGGTCAAGGACAGCTACGCGAACAGCTTTGTGCCCTACCTGACCGAGAATTACGCGAAAATCGGTGTGGTGGATTTCCGCAACTTCAAGTACGGCTTGGATTCCACAATTGAAAAAGAGGGCTATGACGAGGTGCTGGTGCTCTATAACTTCCAAACCTTTATCGCAGACACGAATCTGATCTATATTTCCCGTCCGTCAACGCTCTCCTGACAGAAATAAGCGATGCCCGGTCAGAAATGGCCGGGCATTTTCTGTGCCTATTCAAATAGGATTTCCAGCCGCGGCACGGGCAGAGCACTGCCGGGCCCGCACAGATTGACGTGCCAGAATTGCAGATGGAAAAAATCAGCGGCATCGTCTGCGGTCAGGGCCGAGAACGCCTGCTGCAATTCGGTGCAGAGCAGTGCCTGCCAATCCTCGTTGTACGCCCCCAGCGGCTGAAAATCCGTATCCCTCAGATGGAGCTGCACGGTGGTATCCTCCGCTGTGACGTTGACCCGGGTGTCACAGACGGCCTGCCCACCCGCAAAGGCCGTAAAGAAGCGGCCCGTCTGCCCGCAGAGCGCCGCGGCCAGCTGAGCCTGCAAACCGGAGACGTATACGGAAGCTCCGTCTGCTGCCAGCAGCGCAAAGTCATACCCGCTGTCAGCGCGGTAGGCGGGCGCTGCACAGCCGTCCGCCTGGGTAAAAAGCTGCTGTAAGCCGCAGTGCAGGTCGTATTCCCTTTCCACGGCCTTCATGTCCTCATACAGGGAGGCAGCGTCCGCGGCCCAGCTGTGGTCGGCGGTGTCCAGCACAAAAACCGAAAGCTCCGGCGCGGGCTGGGCCTTGTCGTAGAGCAGCGTGCCAAGTGTCTGCGCGTCGGTCCAATCACAGCCCGGCGGCAGAGCGGCCAGGTCGAGCAGCCCGTAGTAGAGCCGGCCCGGCAGAGCGTCCTCGGCTAGGTGGAGCGCCTGCGCGGCGGTGTCCCCGCGGGCAGACACGGTTTTGTACTGTACGCCGTCACTCTCTGCGTTCTGATCGGCCAGCAGCAGACAGGCGGAGTATGCCCCCTGCTGCCGCGCAAAAAACACAGCGCGGACGATCTCCCGCTCGGAGAGCGCCTGCCCGCAGCCGCAGAGCAGCAGCGCGGCGCAGACGGTCAGCAGCGCCTTAGCCTTCGGTACAGACATGCGGCGGCACCTCCTATCCAGGTCAAGCCCACAAAACTCCAGGTCAGCACATTGCGCAGTGAGAGGGCCGCATCTAAATCGAGCTTGCGCAGCACCGCGCACAAAAGCCAGACGCCGCCCGGATACAGAGGAAACCGATCCAACCCGGCGGTGCTGTCCTCGGCCTTGTTCTGCCCGCCCAGCAGCCGCACCAGCGCATAAAGGTAGAGAGCCAGCTTGACCGTGACGGCCATGACCCACAGAATAAATTGCAGCCACTCGAGCCGGTTGAAAATCGACAGTGCTCCGCATCGCGCGGCGGCGTGCACCGGGTCGATGCGCAGCGGCATGGCCGCGCCGTAGAACAATTCCAGAATCAGGGTGCATCCCCACGTCAAACGCCAGTGCCAACGCGGCCAGCCGCAGCAGCGTATGGCGGCCACGCTTGTCCTGCTCGGGCCAGAGCGCGGGCAGCAGGTATTCCGGGTAGAGCGTCAGCTGGTCTCTGACGGCGGCGAGAAAATCGTCCTGTGTCAGTGCGGCAGTTTGCAGATTGACGATGCACAGCCGCGGAAGCACCGATGCCAGCATGGCGACGGTTGCCAGTACCAGCAGACAGAGCACGGCATAGGCCGTCTGGGACAGCGCCGAAACCCGCCGCAGATAGACAACAGGCAGCACAACGAGCAGACAGACCGAGGTCAGCGTGACCGCGCCGGGATAGAGCCGGTCCGCCAGCTGCCAGAGCCGCAGCAGCTCCAGTACCGATGTGTAGACGAGCAGCGCGCCGAACAGCAGCTTGTACACGGGGTCGGCGGCCAGCCGCCAGCTGCGGGCAAACAGCCAGCCGACGCCCGCCAGCAGCGGCGCACAGACCACCGCACTGAAAAGCCCGGCGCGCGGCCAGTAGGCGGTCTGGCTGCGCAGCAGCACATTGACGAGCAGACTGACGAGCAGTGCGGCGAAAAGACTGGGGCATTCACGCTTCATGGCGGCTGATCACCTCCCCGGATTTGGCAAGGCGGCTCCAGATGCTGCGCACAAAGCCATCCCTCACGCTGGCCCGGCCCGGCGGCATGAGCGGGTAGAGATAGTCGTACCCGAACGGCTCACTGCCGCAGGCCATTGCCAGAATCGTCAGTGCGGCGCAGGCCAGCCCCGGCACGCCGAAGCACCCGGCCAGCACGATGACGGCAAAGCGGAACAGGATCGACTGCTCATACAGCGACGGCACAGCCAGCGTGGCAATCGTCGCCGCAGCGGCCATCGTTAAAACCGGCACGCTGACGATGCCCGCGCTGACAGCGGTCTCGCCGATGATGAGCGCGCCGACCAGGCTGACCGTGTGGCTGATAGACTGCGGCGCACGCAGCCCGGCCTCGCGGACGATTTCTAAAAGCAGCGTTACGCAGAGCATTTCCAGCATTGGCGGCAGCGGCGTGGATGCCTCGCCCTGTGCCAGCTTGGTCAAAAGCCGGATAGGGATGATCTCCGGCGCAAAGGCCACGGCCATGACGTAGAGCCCCGGCCCGAACACGGCCAGCAGGAAGGCGAGATATTTTAAAATACGGATAAGTCCGGCGAACACTGCGCCCGAGGCGTAGTCGTCGAGGCACTCGAAGTGCTCGGCAAAAAAGCTGGGCACAATGAGCGCATACGGACAGCCCGCTACAAGAACGACGGCCTTGCCCTCACACAGGCGGGCACAGGCCGTGGCGGGGCGTTCGGTGTAGGCAGCTGCCGGGAAAAGATTCAGCTTGTCCTGCTTGAGGAACGACGCAAAGTAGGCACTGTCCAGCAGAACGGGAATCTCCACCTGCTCCAGCCGCTCCCGCAGAGCGTCGATGGTTTCTTTTGGGGCCAGGGTACTGTCGTAGCACAGACAGTATTCGGTCTTGGCACGGGTCCTGGCGGTGGAGATTTCTGCCACAAGCGTTCCGGTGCGGAACTGCCGCCGCAGCAGCGAAATGTTATTGCGTAGCAGCTCGGTGAATGCCTCCTGCGGGCCGCGCAGGTTGCCCTCGCTCATCGGCGTCGAGATCGAGCGCTGGGGCATCTCCTGCGTCGAAAACGCGACGCCGCGCCGCACGCCGTCGATGAGCAAAAACGGACAGTCCGTTGGAGAGCAGCTCCACCAGCGCGGTGCGATCCTCCACCGCGTCAGGCTCGGCGGGGACGCGGCTCTGGGTCAGCAGATAGTCGCACAGCCCCTCCCCGCCGCCCAACATGGCGGGGTCGCGGTCCAGCATGTCCAACGCCATGTGGCAGAGCTTTTCCGGCGAGGACAGCCCTGTGAACATGACGATAGCGCACGGGATACCGGCAAGCATCAGGCGCTTGGTATGAAAAATCGTCGGAACGGCCAAACATTTCCTCCAGAAGCGCAAGGTTGGCATCCAGCGAGCGGTACAGCGGTTTCTGCGTCATGGTTCTCCCCCTCTCACGCAGGATAGTGTGGCCGCCTTTGCGGGAATTTATGAGGAGGTGCCGGGATGATTTCTTCGGTTGTGCGCACGGTGCTGGTGTATCTGGCTGTGGTGGTGGCCATGCGGCTGATGGGCAAGCGCCAGCTGGGAGAGCTGCAGCCCGCCGAGCTGGTGACGACGCTGCTGATCTCCAACGTCGCATCCATCTGCATTGACGAGCCGGATCTACCGCTCTCGGCTAGCCTGGTGCCGATTTTCTTAATCACGGCTCTTGAAATTCTGAACTCCACGCTGGTTTGGTTTTGCCCGAAATATGCCCAGCTGCTTTTGGGAAAGCCGGTGACGATCATCCGCAACGGGGAAATTTTTGCAGGACGAGCTGGCACAGCTGCGCATCACGGCATCCGACCTGGCCGAGGCCCTGCGCGGCAAGGACATCTTTTCCCCCAAGGATGTTTACTGGGGCGTGATCGAGCCAAACGGCAGCATCACAGCGGCCCCAATGCCGCAGGACGGCGGCGAGCCGCCTATGCTGCCGCTGCTCATCGATAAGGCAGTTTACAAGGAAAATCTTGCGTTCTTCGGCATGGATGCGGCAGCGCTGGATGCACTGCTGCGCCGTGAGCAGACGACCCGCGAGGCGGTTCTGCTGCTGCTCTACAACGGCAAAAAATCCATTCTGATACAGAAAAAGGCCGCCCCGAAAGGGGCGGCCTGAAAAGGTGTGCGTATGAAGCGAAATTGGTATGCCGCAATCATTCTGCTGGCTCTGTGCGTGCTGCTGTTCCGGGCGGGGCAGTATGTGGACCGCACCACAGCCGGAATGCAGCGGCAGCTTGAAGCAGCCTACGCTCTGGCGGAGCAGGGCGACTACCCTGCCGCACGCCGCGCGTACAGCCGTGCGGCCAACCGGGCACTGCGCAGCACTCAGGTCCTGGGCCTGCTTGTGCGCCGCAATATTCTGGATCAGCTCAACCAGACGCTGGCCGTGCTGCCGCCCTGTGCCGAGGCCGACAGCCTGGCAGACCTCGAGATGGAGACGCAGCGCGCCTGCACCCAGATCGAACAGGTGCGGCAATCATTTTTCAGCGGATTTTGAGCGGCTGTCCAGCATATCCTTCAGTTCTTCCATAAAGGTGTTGACATCGCTGAACTGACGGTAGACGGAGGCAAAGCGCACGTAGGCGACATCGTCCATCTGCTTGAGCTCCTGCATGGCCAGATCGCCGATATGGATGGAGGAAACCTCGCGGTCATAGGAGTTGAGCAGCTGCTGCTCAATGCGGTCCACGGCGGCATCCAGCTGGGTGTAGCTGACGGGGCGCTTCTCGCAGGCGCGCAGCATGCCGTTCAGCAGTTTCTGGCGGTCAAAGACCTCGCGGGAGCGATCCTTCTTCACGACCATCAGCGGGACCGTCTCAACGATCTCGTAGGTGGTAAAGCGCTTTTGCAGTTCAGGCACTCGCGGCGGCGGCGGATCTTTTCACCGTCCTCCGTCGGGCGGGAGTCGATGACCTTGGAGTCAACTTCACCGCAATAGGGGCATTTCATATCGGGTTCCCTCCTTTTCTACAAGCTCAGGCCTTCTTGGCAGCCTTCTTCTTGTTCTTCCAGTCGACCCACAGCGGCGTGGCGATGCAGATCGTGCTGTAGACGCCGCTGACCATGCCGAACAGCAGCGGGAACGCGAAGGAGTAGATGCTGTCCAGACGGTAGATGACCGAGACCACGCAGACAACGCCCAGGGCGAGGCAGGTCGTGATGGAGGTCATCAGAGAACGGGCAAAGCTCTGGTTGACGGACAGGTTGACCAGCTCGGCCAGGCTCATCTGCTTCTTGCCGTACAGGGCGCTGTTCTCGCGGATACGGTCATAGATAACGACGGTATCGTTGATGGAGTAGCCCAGGATGGTCAGCAGGGCAGCAATAAAGTTGCCGTTCAGGGGAATGCGCAGGAGGACAAAGACGCCGAAGACGACGAACATATCGTGCAGCAAAGCCACAATGGCGGTAGAACCGGCCTTGAGGCCGCCGATCTTGCGGAAGCGGTAGGCCACGTAGAGCAGGATCAGCACGCAGGCCGCAACCAGCGCGACAACGCTCTTGAGCAGGAACTCCTTACCGATGGTGGCATCGACGTTGCTGACCTCATTCTGGACGAAGTTGTTGTCGGGGTACTGCTCATTCAGGGCAGCCAGCAGGTTGTCGAGCTGCTCGGTGGTCAGCGTGTCACTGCCGGGCAGGGTGACAGTCAGGGTCTGGTTGCCGGAAATATCAGAGCCGGTCTGCAGGGTCAGATTGGACTTGCCCAGCTCGGTGCCGATGGTGGACTTCAGGTCGTTCAGGTCAGCGTCGCCCTCATAGGCCAGCGTGATCATGGAACCGCCCTTGAACTCGACGTCCATCTTAACGCCGAAGATGCCGCAGAACACAAGCACGACAGCGATCAGCGCACAGGAGAAGGTGTAGAACTTCTTGCGGTTGCCGATGAAGTTGATGGACGGGGTCTTGAAGTCGGCACCGCCCTCCTTCTTGCCGCCGAACAGCCAGGCATTGCGCAGAGGCTTGAAGTGGACAGCGCCGCGAATCATAACGCGGGTCGCCCAGACGCCAAAGACAAAGTTCAGCAGAACGCTGGTCAGCAGGGTGAAGCCAAAGGAGTAGATCGTACCGGCAGTGGAAGGTCCGAACCAGTAGAAGATCGGGTTAAAGACCTTGGCCCAGAAGCCGTCCGTCGGGCCAAAGGCGCCCATCAGGATGGCGGCGACGATGACGATGGTCACGTTGCCGTCGATGATGGGGGTCAGGCCCATCTTGAAGCCGCTGCTGACAGCGCCCTCGAGGGTCTTGTTCTTGGACAGTTCCTCCTTGATGCGCTCGGCGGTGATAACGTTGGCGTCAACACCCATGCCGATGCCGAGGATAATACCGGCAATGCCGGGCAGCGTCAGCGTGGAGCCAGGGAAAACCGTGAAATAGCCGGACACAACAGCCAGCGTGGCGGCGGCCTGGCCCATCAGAGAGATGACCGCGATGGTGCCGGGCAGACGGTAGCGCACGATCATCAGGATCGCGACCAGAATGAAGGCAATGATACCGGCCTGCACCATTACGTCCAGGCTCTTGGCACCCAGGGACGGGCTGATGGTGGAGTAGCTCTCAGCGGACAGGGCAAACGGCAGAGAGCCGGAGTTGATCTGGTTCGCCAGCGTGGAGGCGCTGTCCTGATCGAAGTTGCCTTTGATGATGGCCTCACCGCCGGTGATGGCCTCGTTGACCGTGGCAGTGGAGATGTTATTATCATCCAGCCAGATGGAGATCGTGCCGTTGCTGGCTGCCAGCTCGGTGGTGGCCGTGGCAAAGGCAGATGCGCCCGCAGAGTTGAACTTCAGCTGGACGACCCAGCCTTCGGTCTCGTTGTAGGCAGCGCTTGCGGAAGCCACGTCGTCACCGCTCAGGATCTCCTCACCCGTGGCGGACGAGCCCTTGCGGAACACCATTTTGGCGGTGGTGCCGATCTCGTCGATTGCGGTCTGCGGGTTGAAGTCCGCCTCATCATTCTTCCACGGGAAACGCACGATGATACGATTCTTGTTGTTGTCAACGTAGCTCTCGTAGTCGGTGATGCCGAGGCCGACAAGGCGGTCCTCGATAACCGTTTTGGCTGCGGTCATCTGGGCATCGGTAGCCTCCACATCGTTGGCAGGCATGAACGTAACGTCCACGCCGCCGCGGATGTCGATGCCGAAGCGGATGTCAGATGCGCCTTTGACGTAGACATTCTTGGTGTCGCCGTAGGTATAGCTCACACCCAAGATGGCCGTCAGGGAGAACAGCACGATCAAAATTGCCACGACGAACAACGGCCATGACTTCCCTTTTCTGTTCATAGAAACCTCCAAAAAACTTGCCCGCACCGGCGGGCGGGATTATATTTTACTGCTGGTCGGCCAGCAGCTTTTCAACAACTGCCAGGCGCACACAGACGCAGAGCAGTGCAGAAGCGGTTTCGACCTCGGTCAGGCTCGGGTAGGTCGGCGCAATGCGCAGATGCGAGTCATCGGGATCCTTGTGGTAGGGGTAGGCAGAGCCGGCACCCGTCAGGGTCAGGCCGCAGTCCTTGCACAGCTGGGCTACGCGCTTGGCGCAGCCGGGCATGACGTACAGGCTGATGAAGTAACCGCCCTTCGGGTTCGTCCAGTGGGCGATGTTGCCGCAGGGGGTCAGCTCCTCGGCAAAGGTGGTTTTGACGGCGTCAAAGCAGGGCACCAGGCGGCGGCGATGCTTGGCCATGTGAGCCAAGACACCGGCCTTATTCTTGAGAAAACGGACATGGCGCAGCTGGTTCATCTTGTCGTAGCTGATGATCATCGTCGAGAAGCGCTTGCACATGTACTTCATCGAGTTCTCGCTGCAGGCGATGGCGGAGATGCCCGCGCCCGGGAAGGTGATCTTGCTCGTGGAGGTGAACATAAAGACACGATCCTCATTGCCGTACTTCTTGGCCTCGTTCAGCAAAACCGGCGTCTCGATGATCTCATCGGTCAGGTGGTGGACGATGTACGCCTCATCCCAGAAGATCTTGAAATCGGGGGCGGCGGTCTTGAGCGCGGCAAAGCGGCGGATCGTCTCGTCGCTGTAGGTGTAGCCGTCAGGGTTGGAGTACTGCGGCACGCACCAGATTCCCTTGATGGTGTCATCCTCGGCGACGAGCTTTTCAATCATGTCCATGTCGGGGCCGTCGGGGCTCATGGGCACGGAGATCAGCTCAAAGCCCATCTCCTCGGTGATGGCAAAGTGGCGGTCATAGCCGGGCACGGGGCAGAGGAACTTGCGGTGCTCGACCTGGTCCCAGGGCTTCGGGGAATCCTGGAAACCGAACATCATGCCGATGGCGACCAGGTTGTACATCAGCTGCAGGCTGGAGTTGCCGCCCACGAAAACCTCGCCGGGCTGCACGCCGAACACATCGGCAAACAGTGCGCGGGCCTCGGGCAGACCCTCCAGTTCACCGTAGTTGCGGGTGTCAAAGCCGTTGTCGGTGATGTAGTTGTCCATCTTGAGCAGGTCCATGGCCAGATCCATCTGGTGAGGGCCGGGCTTGCCGCGGGCCATATTCAGCTTCAGGTTCATGCCCTGAAACTTCTTGTACTGGGCCTCCAGCGCGGTCTTTTCAGCGGTGAGTTCGTCGTGATCCATTGCAAAGTAATCAGCCATAAGTACGATCCCCCTAAATAAAATATATACGTTTCCCTTCATAATCCTGTGCGTGCCACCCTCTATCTTGGCACAACCACAGGCGTACACTACATTATATACGATTTATCTGAAATAAACAAGCACTTTTTGCCAGATAGTGCGCTTTTTTATGCAGAAAAATACAAAAAAGCACATCTGCACCAAAAAACAGATGTGCTTTTGCAAAAACAAAGAAAAAACGACTGGACCGTAAGCCGGGTTCTGTATCAAACGACGATCTATCTTGTCCTTGCGTCGCCGCAAGGCTCACGCCATCACCGGGACGCGCGAGACTCCGCATAATGTCCCATACGGATGTTGCTTCGAGCAGGGTTTACATAGCCGCAAAGTCGCCAGTGCGCTGGTGAGCTCTTACCTCGCCTTTCCATCCTTACCGCTTTCGCGGCGGTTTCTTTCTGTTGCACTATCCCTGGGGTCACCCCCGGCTGCCGTTAGCAGTTACTCTGTCTCTGTGAAGCCCGGACTTTCCTCAGGCAGCCCTTGCGGGCTGTCCCGCCGCCGTATGTTCCACTCGTTTTCTAAAAGAGTATAGCATACTTCCGCCCTGTTGGCAAGGCATTTTATAAAAGCAGCCGCAAAATCAGCAGGGCCGTCACGCCGGGCAATCCCAAAACGCCCGCGCAGAACGCCGTAAAGCGATTCAGCGGCAGCGCAATGCCGGTCACCGGCTCCAACAGGCCCAGCAGGGCCAGTGCGCCCAGACCGCAGACGGCCCCTGCCAGCAGACTGCGCATTCCGTGCCGCTGGCGGGCGGCACAGCGCAGTACGGCGATGGCGCACACAGCTGCGAGCAGACAGGGCCAATATTCGGTCATGGCTCCTCCCCTTCCGCCCGCAGTGTGCGAAGCAGCGCCCGGCAGCGGCACATCAGCGCGGCGTGCTGGTAGGTCAGCTGGTCAATATAAAATGGGTCCTGCGCCTCCGTGAAGGCGCGTTCGTTCGAGCGCAGTGCCTGCAAGGTCGTTTCCAGTTCGGCCCTGGCGGCGCGGCGCTCACGCTCCTGCCTGGAAATGCGTCTGAACATAACTCCTCCGTCACAGCAGAATGCAGATCAGCCCGTCGCAGCCCTCGTTGATGATGCGCTCAAGCGTCTGCTGCAGGCGGCTGCGTGCCTCCTGCGGCATGTGCAGCAGCTTTGCCTGCACGCCCTCGCTGACCAGCTCGTTCAGGCTCTTGCCGAAAATATTCGTGCTCCACAGCTTACCGGGGTCGGTCTCAAAGTCTGCCAGCAGGCTTTTGATAAGCTCCTCCCCCTGCTGCTCACTGCCGACGGTGGGCGAAAGCTCGGTGTGGATGTTGGCGCGCATGATGTGCAGGCTGGGGGCGCTGGCCGACAGCCGCACGCCGTACTGCCCGCCCTGCCTGACGATTTCGGGTTCTTCCAATGTCAATTCATCAATGCCCGGCATGACGATGCCGTAGCCCGTGGCCTCGACCTGGTCAAGGGCGGATTTGATCTTGTCATAGGCGCGCTTGGCCCGGGCCAGGCTGACGACGCAGGGCAAAAGGCTTGCCTCGTCCACGATGTCCAGCCCGGTCTGTTCACCGAGGATCTTATAGAAAATATCCGGGGCGACGGCAGCGGTGATGCTGACACTGCCGCTGGCCAAATCCATGCCGGTCAGGCTGGCGGCGGTGATGTATTCACACCCCAGCTGAGGGCGCTTGCCTGCAAGGTCGGCCATCCGGTGCACCGAGGCAGCAAAATCCAGCATGGACGTGTAGACCGCGCTTTGCAGCCAGTGCCCGCTTTCGAGCATCGTGACCCAGGCGGGCATCTGCACGGCAATCTCGCGGATCGGGAACTCGTACAAAAGCGTTTGCAGCAGCTTGTCGAGGGTCTCGACGGTCATCGTCGTGCAGTTCAGCGGAAGGACCGCGTGGCCGTAGGTCTCGGCCATCTCGGCGGCAAGGCGCTGTGCATCGTCGCTGTCCGGCTCGGCGCAGTTCAGCAGGATGATATACGGCTTGCCGATGTCGTCCAGCTCTGCGATGATACGGCGCTCGGCGTCGAGATACGCCTCCCGCGGCAGGTCGGCAACGGAGCCGTCCGTCGTTACGACGAGGCCCACCGTGGCGTGCTCCCGGATGACGCAGCGGGTGCCGGTCTCGGCGGCCAGGTCAAACGGGACCTCGTGGTCGAACCAGGGACTCTTGACCAGGCGCGGAGCCTCGTTTTCCTCATGGCCGAGCGCGCCGTCCACCATGTAGCCGACGCAGTCGATGAGCCGCGCCTTGAAGCTGCCGCCGCCCGAAAGCTCGAGTTTGACGGCTTTCTCGGGGATGAACTTCGGCTCCGTTGTCATGATGGTGCGCCCGGCGGCGGATTGGGGCAGCTCGTCATGGGCGCGGGCACGACGGGCCTCGTTCTTGATGCGCGGCAGCAGCATCAGCTCGGCAAACCGCTTGATAAAGGTGCTTTTGCCGCTGCGCACCGGGCCGACGACGCCGAGATAGATGTCCCCGCCGGTGCGCTGTGCAATGTTTTGGTAGATTTGATCCTGTGTCACGGATGTGTCCCTCCTTTACAGCGCTGCGGGGATCAGCAGACAGGCGGTGTCCGTCGTAAGCTCCTGCGGCGGGTCACCGTTGGTGTCCAGATGATTGGCGGCGGCCAGGTCACGGGCGCGGGCATGGTAGCGCCTGGCAATGTCAAAGATGCGCTCCCCCTGCCGGGCGTAGTAAATATAGAGGGCCGGGCCGTCGCTGTCGTCGTATTCCTCGCCCAGTTCCACGCCGCAGAGCGCGTCAAAGCTCTGCGCCTGGAACAGGGCGCCGCTGATCTCGATCTCTAAATCGACCCGCAGCCGTGCACCGTTTTTGCTGCTGGCGACCCGCGCGACGGAGGCCCCGACACTTGGCCACGCACCGTCAGTGCTGCCGGGCCAGAGGCCGTCAGGCTGCCAGGTAAACGCCTTGTCGTAGCAGGTCAGCTCACCGCGGGCATCGCTGATGAACACATGCGCAGTCCCCTTGCCCAGTAGTTTTAAATGTGTTTCAGCCTTGTTGCCGTCAGCCTGTGCGGCGCACAGGGCGCCCAGCGTTACAAAGCAGCCGAGAACAGTGCCCTCGGCGTCGGGCAGGTCGTCGTCAAGCGTGACCGGGATACGCCCGGTCAAATCCGCGGATTTTTTGCAAAAGGCGGCAGACCGTCTGCACGGTCTGGGTCTTACAGAGCGTGGAGTAGGCGTCGGCCACGACGGTGTGCTGCACGCTGCGCCAGACCTCGACGCGCAGCTTCCAGGTCACCGAGAGGGACGCTTCCCCTGCGCCGTCGGCTGCGCTCAGTGTGCAGGCCAGCACCTCGCCGCGCACAAGGGCTGTGTCGTCCTCGGTCACGCCGGGCAGCTCCAGCGTCTGCTGCACGGCAAGATCCTTGCTGCGCACGGTCAGCTCGCCGGTGTCGGTGTTCTGGCTGCATATTTGAATTTGCAGCGTCCCCTGCACACTGACCTGCCCGGTGGCCGGCGCTGCGCTGCCGGCAGCAAAGCTGCCGGTGATGTCCAGCACGCTTTCCCCGGTGCTGGGCAGCGCCGCAGCGGTCTCGGCAGTCAACGTTTTTTCCTCGGTTACGGCGCATTGCAGGCCCTGCATCGTGCGGGTGTACTGCTCAATGCCGCAGTCGGCCAGTGCGGTCAGCAGCTCGGACTCCCGCCGCACGGCCACTGCGGCGCAGAGGATGTACGCGCCGCGCAGGTCGATGCGGTGCTCACTGACGGCGCGGCAGTTGCAGTATTCCGGCTCGCCCCAGACCTGGGCCGGGCCGTCGGCGTACTGCCCGGCGGGCAGCTCGACCAGTTTTTCAAAGGCAAATTTCTGCTCGGTGCGCAAAAGGCGCGTGCCGGGCTCCTCGCTCTGGTAATAGACGGTGCAGCGCAGATAGCCCTCGCTCTGCCAGCGCCCGCCGGACACACGGTTCTGCAGCACAACAGGCGTGATCAGGCACTTGACGATCTTGAATACGGCGGGCAGGTAGTCGGGAATCAGAATCTCCGTTTCCACGGGAAGCTCCAGCCGTGTTTCCCAGCGTCCGCCGTAGGATGCGATGGTGTCTTTGAACACCTTGAGTTCCATATTGCTTGCCCCTTTCCGGTTATGTTCTGGGGCATTATATGCGGCAGGCCAAAAAAATAGCCCCTGCCCGGAACAGGCAGGGGAAAAATTTGGATTCAGACCTTGAAGGCTGCGCGTAAGATCCAACGGAAGGCGCGCGGGCAGCGAACTACGACCACATGCATGGCATACACCTCACTTTCCGTGTTTGTGTACGCCATACTATGCCGGGCAGTGCTGCGGTGTTACGCATCGTCGCGGGTCAGCACAACGAGACCGCAGCCGCCGGAGCATTGCAGCTGTGCGGTGTCCGCGATAAACTCATTGCTGACGCCGAGCGGATAGTCCGCGGTCAGCACGGCGTTTTCCAGCGGGTAGAACGCGCCGCGGATGCAGACGCCGGTCAGCCGGCCCTCCATCGGGAAAAGGGAGAGATACTTCCAGTCCCTGCGCTGCAAAATAAGCTCGCGGCACGGCACAAGATACCGCAGCTCGCTGCGCTCGTTGGCCAGCAGGACGTTCACGCCGTTTTTGGCAAGATACAGCCCGGTGGCAAGGTTGGCCAGCGTGTGCTCCAGCCGTGCTCCGCCCAGAGCGCCCAGCAGGGTGATCTCGTCATAGCCGTGCTCCAGCAGCCAATGGGCGGCGTACTGGGTATCGGTATCGTCCTTCACATGGGGCAGCACAATGGTCTCGTGCTCGGTTTTGGGCTGCGGGGCGGAGTCAAAGTCACCGACGATAAGGTCGGGACGCAGGTCAAGCCGTTCGGCATTGTGGTAGCCCGCGTCGCAGGCCACAACAAAATCACCGGGCTGCACATAGCGGCACAGTGCGGTGGAAACCGGCACGGCGGAAAGAATCACGGCACGCCTGCTCATTTCTCCCACTCCTTCCGTGCGCTGGCTTCCTCATACATGGCAAGGTAGCTTGCATAGCGCGTTTTGCTGATGGTCCCGGCCTCGACAGCCTCACGCACAGCACAACCGGTCTCACTGCGGTGGGAGCAGCCCGTAAAGCGGCACTGCCCGAAATAAGGTCCGAACTCCGGGAAGGTGTGCTGCAGATCATCCTTCGGGATGCGGCAGAGCTTCTGCGCCTCCAGGCTGGCAAAGCCCGGCGTATCAGCCAGACGCCCTCCGCAAATCTCAAAAATTTCGACCTCGCGGGTCGTGTGCCGCCCGCGGCCCAGCTTTTGGCTGATCTGCCCGGTCTCGCGGTGCAGCGCGGGGGCCAGCGTGTTGAGCAGCGTCGATTTACCGACGCCGGAGTTGCCGCAGAAGGCGCAGAGATGACTTTCAATATAGCCCTTGACCTCGTCAAGGCCCTCGCCGGTCTCATAGTTCAGCTGCACCAGCGGGATGCCGCTGCCCGCGTAGGCGGTGCGCAGCATATCGGCAGCAGCCAAATCAGATTTTGTCACCACAAGCACGGGCTGCACATCCTTGTAGATGGCAGCGGCGGCCAGCTGGTCCAGCACCAACGTACTGGGTACGGGCTGGGTCGTGCTGGTAACGATGAACAGAATATCCAGATTGGCAATCGGCGGACGGATAAAGACGTTTTTGCGCGGTAAAATCTCATCGATCATTGTGCCGTCGTCGGACAGAGTGACGTTGTCTCCCGCCACCGGCGTGATACCGCGCTTGCGGAAGATGCCGCGCGCCTTGCACTCGACGATGCCGTCCGGCGTCTTTACATAGTAGAAGCCGCCGATGCCCTTTGTAATATACGCCATGACTTCCCCCACATCAGGCAATGGGGTTGCCCTGTGCGTCGCACCGCTGGCCGTTCTCATTCCACATGGTACCGTCGGTCAGCTGATGGATCTGGTGACTGCCGTCAGCACTCGGCCACCAGCTCTCCTGCACAGTGACGGTACCGTCCTCGTTCACAGTGGGTTCGACTGGTTCGGGAGTGGCGACGACCTCGGGCACGCCGGTGGACACCACGAGTGTGATGACGCTCGACTTACGGACCGTGGAACCGGCATCGGGGCTCTGGCTCAGTACCGTGCCCGCGGGCTGTTCGCTGGCCTGCTCGATTGTGCGGATGGACAGGTTCAGCCCCTTGACTTCATTGCGGGCTTCCTCAATGGTCTTGCCGGTCAGGCTCGGGACCGAGCTCTCCTTGCTTACCTCGGAGCGGCTGACGTACAGGATGACCGTGGAGTCACCCTCGACGGTCTCCCCGGCGGCGGGCTGGGTGTAGACAACAGCGCCGTTGGCCACGGAGTTGTCGGACATGGGCTTCTTGGTCACGCGCAGACCCATATCCTTCAGGGTCTGCTCGGCATCCTCGGCCACCATGTTCTTCGTCTCGGGGATCGTGACGTACTGGGTGCCCAGGCTGACGGTCAGCACGATGCGCTGCTTTTCCTTGACGGTACGCCCGGCCTTGGGGGTCTGGCGGATGATCGTGCCCGCGGGTTCACTGGAATACTCCTCCGGGAATTCGGCGCGCAGCAGGTTGTTGTAGTCGGTGGCGAGGAACTCGTCCTTTGTCATGCCCACAAAGCTGATGACCTGCACATCGGCACGGTTAGAGAACAGCAGGTTGCTGGAATTGGTGAAGATCAGATAGATCAGGATGGCAGCGCCGATGACAAACGCCACGGCCATGCCGAAGAAGATCGGCAGCAGGGAAAAGCCCTTGGACGCCTTTTTCTTCTTCTTTTGGGCAGATTTGCTGCGGCCCGGGTTCGATGTGCCGACACGACGGGCGTCACCTGTGTGGATGCTGGTGGATTTCGGGCTGGGCTTTGTGTTGCTTACCACGCGGTTGATGTTCCTTTCCGGGTTGTCCTCGGCACTGCGGTACTCATACGCAAACTGGATGGACGGGTTGCGCTTGAATTCTTCGATAGCGGCCAGCATCTCCTGGGCGCTCTGGTAGCGCTTGTCGGGGTCCTTTTCCATAGCTTTCTCGGTAATCTGGCGCAGTCCTGCCGGGGTCTGGGGTGCGATTTCGGCCAGCGGCTTCGGCTTCTCCGAAATCTGCATGATGGCGATGGACACTGCACCGTCGCCGTCAAACGGCAGGCGGCCCGACAGCATCTCGTACAGCATGACGCCGACAGAGTAGATGTCGGTGCGGGCGTCGGTGCGCTCACCCTTGGCCTGCTCAGGGCTGATGTAGTGCACCGAGCCGATGGCCTTGTCGCTGACGGTCTGGCTCTGTGCGCGGGAGAAGCGTGCGATGCCGAAGTCCATCATCTTGATGGAGCCATCTGCCAGCAGCATAATGTTCTGCGGCTTGACGTCGCGGTGAATGATGCCCTTGGAGTGGGCGTGCTGCAGAGCACTCAAAATCTGGGTGGCAAAGTGCACGGTCTCCTTCCAGGTCAGGGCGCCGCCGCGCTGCTTGAGATATTCCTTTAAAGTGATGCCGTCCACATATTCCATGACGATGTATTGCAATTTGTCGGTGACAGAGACGTCATAGACCTTGACAATGTTGGGATGGCTCAGAATGGAGATCGCCTTCGACTCGTTCTTGAAGCGGCGGACCAGTTCCTCATTGTCCAGAAATTCGTCTTTTAATACCTTGACGGCGATCTGGTTGCCCGTTTTTAAATCAGTGCCGCGGTAGACATTGGCCATGCCGCCGACACCCACGAGACTTTCAATTGAGTAGCGGCCATCCAGCCGTTTGCCGATCAGATTATCCATTGTTGACCTCCGTAGCTTCCACGCCCATGAGCAGGACCGTAATGTTATCCTGACCGCCCGCCTGCAGGGCGCGGTCTACCAAAATGCTGGTTGCATCAAAAAAAAGGAACCTCGCGCAGTACCTGCGCAATGTCATCGTCCGCGACCATGTTCGTCAGGCCGTCGGTGCACAGCAGCAGGATGTCCCCCTCCTCTATTTCGCAGCGGTTGTATTCCGGCACAATGTTGGCCGAGACGCCGAGCGCGCGGGTGATGAGGTTCTTCTGCGGGTGGACGGCAGCCTGCTCCCGCGTGATCTGGCCGCTGTCGACGAGCTGCTGCACCATCGAGTGGTCGCGGGTGATCTGCCGCAGCCCGCCTGCGTGGAACAGGTAGGCGCGGGAATCCCCGGCATGCACCACATGGGCCATGCCGCGGCTGGCGTAGGCGCAGACGCCGGTGGTACCCATGCCCTGCATCTCGGGGTCAGAGGTGGACTTTTCATACACGGCGCGGTTCGTGATGTCGAACCCGCGCATGATGAAAGTCTTTTCCATGCCAGGCTGCAGGGCCTTCATGTGGCGGGCAAAATACTGCTGCATGGTGTCGGTAGCAATGCGTGCAGCAATGCGCCCGCCGTTGACACCGCCCATGCCGTCGCAGACGATGCCCCAGGCGGTGCCGCCTGCCAGCTGCTGCGCACAGTAATTGTCCTGGTTTTCCTGCCGGCAGCTGCCGATGTCCGTGATCGCGGCAATCTTCATTCGGGTTGGTTCCTTTCCGCTGCTCCGTTGCGGAGCAAAACTTATTTTCCCTGCGCGTCCTCGCGGCGCAGCTGGCCGCAGGCGGCGCTGATGTCGGTACCCAGACGGCGGCGCACCGTGGCGTTGACGCCCAGTGCCTCCAGCTCCTTCTGGAAGCGGTGCACATTGGCATCGTCGGTGGCAGAATAGGGGCTGCCGTCCACGGGGTTGATGGGAATCAGGTTGACGTGCGCGCCCATGCCCTTGATGAGGTTGGCGAGCTTCTGCGCCATCTCACTGCTGTCATTGACACCGCGCACCATCGAATACTCAAAGCTGATGCGGCGGCCCGTCTCCTTCTGGTAGCGGCGGCAGGCCGGGATCAGCTGCTCCAGCGGGAACGCATCGTTGACCGGCATCATGCCGGAACGGGTCTTATTGTCCGGCGCATGGAGCGAGACAGACAGTGTCAGCTGCAGATGGCGCTTCGCCAACTCGTCGATCTTGGGCACAAGGCCGCAGGTCGACAGGCTGATGTTGCGCATACCGATGTTGACGCCCTCCGGGCAGGAGATGATCTCCAGAAAGTCCATCACATTATTAAAATTGTGCAGCGGCTCACCGATGCCCATCAAAACAATGTGGGAGACGCGCTCGCCGGTGTCCTTCTGTGCGGTGTAAATTTCCGCCGCGATCTCCCCTGCCGTCAGGTCGCGCACACGGCCCGCCTGGGTGGAGGCGCAGAACCGGCAGCCCATCGCGCAGCCCACCTGGGTGGACACACAGACAGTATTGCCGTATTTGTAGCGCATGAGCACGGTCTCGATGCAGTTGCCGTCGGCCAGCTGCAAAAGATACTTGACCGTACCGTCCCTGGACTGCTGGCGGCGGCGGATGACGGGGCTGCAATCGTGCACTGCTCCTCCAGCTGGGCCAACAGCGCCTTGGGCTGGTCGGTCATCTGGGAGAACTCCGTCACAAGCTTCTGGTGCAGCCATTTAAAAATCTGCTTGGCGCGGAATTTTGGCTGACCCAGTCCCACGATGTAGGCCGTCAGCGCGTCAAGCGTCAGGTCGGAAATGCAGATTTTTTTCGCCCATGCGGGGTCACCTCCTTTTATAAGAACGAGTTTACAGTCAGTTTCGTTCCAGGATGGCGGCAAAAAAATCCGTCCGTCCCGGTTCTGTGGGGCAAAAACAGCGTGCCCAGCGGCGTGATGTCCGCCCCCGGCAGTGCCGTCTTTGGCAGTACAACGTGAAAATCAGGATTGGCGGAGAGAAATTTCTCCACCTGGGCCTGATTCTCCTTATCATTCACTGTACAGGTAGAATACACCAAACGGCCATTTTCGGCAAGTGAATCTGCGCCGTTTTGCAGGATTTTTTGCTGGGCAGCGAGCAGATTCTCTATCCCGTCCAAATCCTTGTAACGAATGTCCGGCTTTTTGGCGATAACGCCCAAACCCGAGCAGGGCACATCGCAGAGCACACGGTCAAACGTTGGCCAGTCGGAATTGTGCTGTGTGGCGTCATTTTCAACCGCTACGGCACAGGTGATGCCGCAGCGGTCAAACGCCTGCTGCAAAAGCGGCACGCGGGCGGGCACAAACTCGCCGCTGACAAGCTGGCCTTTGTCCTGCATGGCCTCGGCCAACGTCAGGCTTTTGCCGCCCGGTGCGGCGCAGAGATCGAGCACCTGCTGCCCCGGCTGTGCGTCAACGCAGAGCGCGGCAAACTGGCTGGCAAGCCCCTGCACATGGAAAAGACCTTTTTTGAATGCCGCGCTCGCGGCGGGCGAACCGGCAAACTCCACGACCAGCGCCCCCGGCCAAGGGCCGGGCGTCACGGTATGGCCCTCCTGCTGCAAAAGCGCGGTCAGGTCGGTATCGTTCGTGCGCAGTGTGTTGACGCGGATCGTCGTCTTAGGCTTTTCATAAAATGCGGCGGCCAGGGGGAACGCCTCCGCCCCGAACTGCGCATAGAAAAGCTTGGCCACCGGGCGGGACAGGCAGTAGTAGATTGAGAGCCGGTCCAGAGGGTCGGCAAAATCGGCCTCGGAGACATCGGCGGCAGCGGCGCGGCGCAGCACGGCGTTGACCATGCCTGCGGCGCTGGATTTTCCCAGTGCCCGCGTCAGCTTGACCGATTCATTCACAGCGGCAGGCAGCGGTACATTCATGTACAGTGCCTGTGCCAGTCCCGCCCGCAGCACGGCGCGCACCGGCGCGTCCAGCTTGGCGACGGACATTTTTCGTAAACTGATTTATACGATAGTCCAGCAGCGGCAGACGCTCGAGTGTTGTGTAAAAAATGCGCGCGGCAAAGGCGGCGTCGCGGCTATCCAGCGGCGGCGTGCACCTTTTTCAGCTCGGCGTCCAGCACAAGGTTGGCGTAGCCTGTCTGCTCTTGATGGATCAGGGCCTTGACGGCGAGACGGCGCGGCGTCACAGGCTGTCCCCGCTTTCAGGCGGCGGCCCGCGGCCCAGGCCGTGCCCGCCATCGGCT
>ENA-OQBL01000425-OQBL01000425.1-human-gut-metagenome-genome-assembly--contig:-NODE-425-length-22384-cov-4.954082_pt1 | contig 22384 bp, 18 predicted proteins | sample MGYA00242747_ERZ504553 | MGnify/ENA primary metagenome ERZ504553 (study PRJEB26092, sample SAMD00036240) | human gut metagenome | host: Homo sapiens | study: EMG produced TPA metagenomics assembly of...
CATGGTTGGAGCCTTTCTGAAACCGTCTTGCGGTAGGAGGTTTAAACCAATCCACAGCACCTTGTCTATTGTAGCATTTTGTCCTTGGAGAGGGACTCTAATAACTACTACTTTATAATACGAGGAGCTTTGAGGATGAAAAAAGTAGCTTTATTATTGGCGGCAGCCATGCTGGCGCTGGCCGGATGCGCGTCTGCGGGCGATACCGCGGCGGCTTCGGAGGCCGCACCGGCGGAGAGTACGGCGGAGAGCGCCGCGGCGGAGGACAGCACAGAAGCGGCGCTGCCGGGTGAGCCGCACCCCCTCTCGGCCTATAGCGCCTGCGCAGTCAGCGGCAACTGCGTCTACGCGGCGGTCACCCATTTTTCAAGCAGCGAGGACAGTCTCGGCAGCTTTGATCACAGCACCGTCTACAAAACCGACCTTACCACCGGGCAGACCTATGAGATGTACCGCACGGACTCCCAGCTTGCGTCCGCGCCGCTGATCATAGACGACACGCTGTATTTCATCTGCTACGACGGCGGTATGCTGGCCCTGCCGACGACGGGCGGTGAGGCGCGCGTGCTGCCGTTCTCCTACGACGACTGGATGCCTGTTTTTTACGCAGGTCACTACCTCTACTGCCGGAGCGTCAGCGCCGCGCCGTTCTGCCGTACCGACGGTATGCGGTTTAACTTGGAAAACGGGGAGACCGCGCCGTGGAATATCCCGGTGGAGACAATGTACATTCCCGATGTCGTCGGGGACGCGCTGCTGCTCTGCCGCGTTGTCTCGGATTATCCGGTGCCCTACCCGGACGACGACGAGATGTCCCAGGCGCTTTTGCAGAACACCACGCTGGAATACACCCTGGCCGACCCCGCGACGGGCGCGGTGCGGCAGACCTGCTTTACCCTCCCCTATGACATACCGCAGCCGGGGAACCTTACGGTCTACACCTACCTTGGCAAGTGCGGCAGTGACTTCTATTTCCGCGCAGACCAGTGCGACGATGAGTACGCTTTTGTTTCCCAGTCCGTGCTGCGCATCGGCACGGACGGCACCCGGACCGACCTTGGCATTACCAAAACGCCGGATTACATAGATTACTCTGCGGTTTTGCAGGGCGATGAGGTGCGCTGGCTTCTGACCCGCGGCACCGACGGCATCTATCTGATTTACGACACGCAAGGCCATGAGATTGGCCGCAACAAGCGGCCCGCCGGGCTGGAGGCCTTCTTCCCGCTTTGTATGCTGGACGACGGACGCCTGCTGATGGTCGTCGGCTACGACTGGGAGCACGACAGCGCGGCCCGGTACGCCGTGATGGACGCGGACGAATTTCTGAACGGCGGGTCGGCATACCGCGAGATGACGTTTGCGGAGTGAACGGGCCCTCACTACAGGGAACGGCATGGTGGGCCGTGCCCGCTGCCGCAGAGTTTTTCAATCACCGGAAAGGACGTGTACCCATGAAAACGAAAAAGCGCATTCCTCTCATCCTCACCGCGGCGCTGGCGCTGTCCGCCTGTGCGTCGGCGGCGGATTCCGCAACCACAGCCGCGGCGGCGGAGACGCCGGAAAGCACCGCCGAATCGGCAATCGAGCCCAGCACCGAAGCTGTTGAAACAGACACGCTCTACGGGCTGAACTACAGCTATTCGCAGAGCGTAGTCTATGAAGACCTGCCTACCCTTGATGACGAGTGGAACTTTGCCGGAACGAACGTCTACAAAAATGACCTGAACGCCGGGCAGACAACGCTGATCTATCACTGCGACGATTGGTGCCTTGCCGACCCCTATGTGACGAGCGACGCGGTGTACCTGCTCACCTACAACAGAGACCGCGACAACAAAATCATTGCCCTGTCGCCGGATGGTACCAAAACTCACGCGATTCCCTTTGACCCATACGCCTCGACCGTTGTCTTATACAGCGACCGTTATTTTTATTGCATGGACGGTCATGCCCCCTATGATACCGCAAGCGGGTTCCGCCTTGACTTGCAGACCGGCGAGACAGCGCCCTGGAACTTGCCCGTCGAAACAATCTCTGTGGCGAACGCCGCCGGGGATTTTGCCGTGACAGAGCGCATCGTTTCGGATTATCCCGTCCCATTTCCGAGGGACGGAGAAATTTCCGACGCGCTTTTGCAGAACTCCCTGCGCGAGTATGACCTGACAGATATTGCCACCGGCAAGCCCGCCCGGAAAATCACAGAATTTCCGTATAAGGGCACGGCGGAGGGTGCTGTCTTTGCCGCCTATGCTTACCTGGGGAAGGCCGGGAATGATTTCTATTTCCGCTTCGAGCATGCCATGTCGTCGGAAGAACGCTCTGTAACAAATGTTTTTCGCGTGCGCAGTGACAGCATACAGGAGGACTTGGGAATCTCGTCCGATCTTTTTGTCCAGGCCTTGCGCCAGAACGGAGAGCTCCGCTGGCTTTTTTCCAGGGACGGCAGTCAGGGCACCGTCACGGTATATGACCTACAGGGCGCAGTGCTTGCGCATGTGACCCCACCCGACGGTATGCAGGTCTACTATCCTGTTTCGATGCTGGACGACGGGCGCTTGCTGTTGGTCATCGGGTATGACGAGGAGCATGACAACAGGAGCCGCTACGCCGTGATGGACGCCGACGAATTTCTGAACGGCGGGTCAGCATACCGCGAGATGACGTTTGCGGAGTGAACGGGCCGACCCTACAGAGAACGGCACGGTGGGCCGTGCCCGCTGCCGCAGAGTTTTTCAATCACCGGAAAGGACGTGTACCCATGAAAACGAATAAGCGCATTCCCCTCATCCTCACCGCGGCGCTGGCACTGTCCGCCTGTGCGTCGGCGGCGAATTCCGCAACCGCAGCCGCGGCGGCGGAGACTGCCGCCGCCACACCAGAACCGACGGCGGCACCTGAACCGGCGGGGGAGCTGCACGCCCTTGCCGAAACTGGGCAGGACAAATTCGGCAATGTGATTTGTCAGACCCGTCCCGCCCTTGACGATGAGGGCAACTTTACTGGAACTGTCATTTACAAAACAGACCCTGACGCCAGACAGACAACCGCGCTCTACCAATACAACGATAACACGTATAGTCCGTTATGCCAATTTCTAGCAAACGACACGCTGTACGTCGTCATGTACCGCGATGACAGCGACACCAAGCTGCTTGCCGTTCCGTTGGACGGCGGCGAGGTTTGGGAAATTCCGCTTGGCCCCAACACATGGAGTGCAAAACTGTACGATGACCGCTATGTCTACCGTATGTCTTACAGCCAAGCGCCGACCTCTCCCACCTGTGGGATGCGCCTTGACCTGAAAACCGGGGCAAGCGAGAAATGGGACATTCCCATCGAAACCTACGATGTACTCGGCGTGGCCGACGGCGGCATTGTCACAAGCCGCATCGTTTCGGACTATCCTATCCCACTCCCGTCCGACGCCGAAATGCTCAGTGCCATCCTGCAAAATTCCACCTATGAGTTCGACCTGACGGACCCTGCCACGGGGCGGCCTATCCAAAAGATTTTTGAGTATCCCTGCGACGGCACACCCGAGGGGGACGGCTATATCACCTACACCTACGCGGGCAAAAACGGAAGCGATTTCTATTTTATCGCCGACCACATGACACCGTCTTACTGGACCGGCTCCTCCGTCCTTTGCATCCACAGTGACGGCACGCAGGAAGATTTGGGCATTATGACGGCGCAAAAGTTTATTCGCCCGATGCACCAAAACGAAGCGCTGCGGTGGTTTATGGTTCCGAACGACGACACTCCCCGCACTTACACGTTCTACGACTTACAGGGCAATGAAATCGGACACAACGCCGCCCCCGCGGGCGTTGACGTGGCCCTTATTATGGAATATCTTTTGGACGACGGCCGCGTTGTGCTGACCCTCGGGGGCGACCCCGCGCATAATTATGCTGCCAATTACGCCACCATCCCCGCCGACGCCTTTTTGAGCGGCAGTACCGAGTATACCGAGATGGAGTTTGTGGGGTGAGTGTCATTGCCCAGGCGGTTTTTACCGGCCGGAAGCGGGCACGGGTCGTCGGGGACGCCGACCCCTACGGGTGACCCGCAAGGTGGATGTCTGCCTGGCGGCGGGGTGAGGGCACCCCGCCCTACAGGGAACGCCATGGTAACCGTAGGGGCCGATGCCCGCATCGTTTTCGCCGCCGCAAAGCGCACAGACTGTAGGGCGGCATGCCCTCATGCCGCCGTGGCGGTTTGCGTCAGAGTAAAACAGAAAATCTCCCGGCAGTGTGCTTTCAACACTGCCGGGAGATTTTGTTTAAAACTTTAGGACATGAACCGATCCTTCAGGTTCTTGAAGAAGCTCTTGCGCTTCTCGTAGTTCTCGTCCTTCAGGCTGTCCTCAAAAAGCCTTCAGGGCTTCGCGCTGGGTGCGGTTCAGCTTCTTGGGGATCTCCACGTCCACAATGACGTACTGGTCACCGCGTCCGCGCCCGTTCAGGTACTGGATGCCCTGGCCGCGCAGGCGGAACTTCGTGCCGCTCTGGGTACCCTCGGGAATCTTCTGGACGACCTTGCCGTCCACGGTGGGGACCTCAATTTCAGCGCCCAGCACAGCCTGGGAGTAGGTAATGGGCACGCGGACGTACACATCGTAGCCGTCGCGCTCAAACACGGCGTCGGGCTTGACCGTCACATGGACGATCACGTCGCCCGCGGGGCCGCCGTTCGTACCGGCGTCACCCTGGCCGCGCAGCGCAATGTTCTGGTCGTCGTCGATACCCGCGGGGATCTTGACCTCCAGCGTCTTGCGGGCACTGGTCTTGCCGGTGCCGCGGCAGGTCTTGCAGGGGTTCTTGATGATGGTGCCGCGTCCGCCGCAGTGCGGGCAGGGCTGCTGGCTCTGCATCACACCAAACGGCGTGCGCTGCTGGGTCACAACATAGCCGCGGCCACCGCACTCGGTACAGGTCTCGGGGCTGGAGCCGGGCGCACAGCCGGTGCCGCGGCAGTCCGGGCAGGTCTGCTGACGGTTCAGCGTGACCTTTTTGGCGCAGCCGTGGGCGGCCTCCTCAAAGGTCAGGATCACATTGGCCTGAATGTCATGGCCCTTGCGCGGCGCGTTGGGATTGGAGCGGGTCGAGCCGCCGAAGCCGCCAAAGCCGCCGCCGAAAATATCGCCGAAGATGTCGCCCAGATCGACGCCGCCGGTGCCGCCGGTGCCGCCGAAGCCGCCAAAGCCGCCACCGTAGCCGCCGCCTGGCTGGCCGGCCCCATAGTTGGGATCGACCCCAGCGAATCCGAACTGGTCATAGCGCTTGCGCTTGTCCGGGTCGGAAAGAACATCGTTGGCCTCATTGACCTCCTTGAACTTTTCCTCGGCGTCCTTGTCGCCGGGGTTCAGGTCGGGGTGGTACTTTTTGGCCAGCTTGCGGTAGGCGCTTTTGATCTCGGCATCGGTGGCGTTTTTGCCGATCCCCAGCACCTCGTAGTAATCACGTTTTTCTGCCATAGAATCTATCCCCTCTATTTATGGGTTGTGAAAAGGCTTCCCCTTGCGGGGAAGCTGTCCGCGGAGCGGACTGATGAGGTGAGACCTGCCGGATATTGCCCGCAAACAGGCAATCCCGGCAGCTTGGCCCTCATCCGGCCTTGCTGCGCACGGCCACCTTCCCCGCGGGGGAAGGCTTTATTTTAACTTTCTCTATAACCCCCAAGGGCCGCCGCCGGGTTTGCCCAGCGGCGGCCTTATTATGGGTTTGTTACAGCTTAAACCTCGTGGAAGTCGGCGTCAACGGCGCCGTCGTCCCTCGGCTGCGCACCGGCATCGGGGCCGGGCTGTGCACCGGGCTGCTGGCCCTGTGCCTGGGCGGCCTGCTGGTAGACCTTCTCGCTGACGGCGTAGAAGGCTTTCTGCAGGTCATCCTGCTTTGCCTTGATGTCATCAACGCTGCCGGACTTCAGGGCTTCCTTCAGGGCAGACAGCTTGGTCTCGACCTCGCTCTTTTCCTCGGCGGAAACCTTGTCGCCGAACTCGCCCAGCGCCTTCTCAGTCTGGAACACCATCTGGTCGGCGTTGTTGCGCACATCGACTTCCTCGCGGCGCTTCTTATCCTCGGCGGCATACTGCTCGGCGTCCTTGACAGCCTTGTCGATGTCGTCCTTGCTCATGTTGGTGGAAGCAGTGATCGTGATGCTCTGCTCTTTGCCGGTGCCCAGGTCCTTCGCGCTGACGTGAACGATACCGTTGGCATCAATATCGAAGGTGACCTCGATCTGCGGCACGCCGCGGGGAGCCGGAGCGATGCCGTCCAGATGGAAGGTTCCGAGGCTCTTGTTGTCGCGGGCAAACTCACGCTCGCCCTGCAGAACGTTGACCTCAACGCTGGGCTGGTTATCAGCCGCAGTGGAGAAGATCTGGCTCTTCTTGGTGGGGATGGTGGTGTTGCGGTCAATGATCTTGGTGCAGACGCCGCCCAGAGTCTCAATGCCCAGGCTCAGCGGGGTAACGTCGAGCAGCAGCAGACCCTTGACGTCGCCCTGCAGAACGCCGCCCTGGATGGCAGCACCGACAGCAACGCACTCATCGGGGTTGATGCCCTTGAACGGCTCACAGCCCAGCTCCTTCTTGACAGCGTCGTAGACGGCAGGGATACGGGTGGAGCCGCCGACCATCAGAACCTTGGCCAGGTCGGAAGCCTTCAGGTCGGCATCGGCCAGAGCCTTGCGGACGGGGGTCATGGTGCGCTCGACCAGATCAGCGGTCAGCTCATTGAACTTAGCGCGGGTCAGCGTCATGTCCAGATGCTTGGGGCCGTTGGCGTCCGCGGTGATGAAGGGCAGGTTGATGTTGGTCGTGGTCGCGCTGGACAGCTCGATCTTGGCCTTCTCAGCAGCCTCCTTCAGGCGCTGGGCAGCCATCTTGTCCTTGCGCAGGTCGATGTTGTTCTCGCGCTGGAAGTCCTCGGCCATCCAGTCGATGATGCGCTGGTCGAAGTCATCGCCGCCCAGGTGGGTATCACCGTTGGTAGCCAGAACTTCGGTAACGCCGTCGCCCATCTCGATGATGGAGACATCGAACGTACCGCCGCCGAGGTCGTAGACCATGATCTTCTGGTCGGCTTCCTTATCGATGCCGTAAGCCAGAGAAGCAGCCGTAGGCTCGTTGATGATACGCTTGACGTTCAGACCGGCGATGGTACCGGCGTTCTTGGTGGCCTGACGCTGGCTGTCGTTGAAGTAGGCGGGGACGGTGATGACGGCCTCGGTGACAGGCTCGCCCAGATAAGCCTCGGCGTCAGCCTTCAGCTTGGAGAGAATCATAGCGCTGATCTCCTCGGGGGTGTAGTCCTTGCCGCCGGCATGGACCTTTTCAGCCGTGCCCATCTTACGCTTGATGGAAGAAATCGTGTTCTCGGGGTTGGTGATGGCCTGGCGCTTTGCGACCTGGCCGACCAGACGCTCGCCGGTCTTGGTGAAGCCGACGACAGACGGGGTGGTGCGGGCGCTTCGGCGTTCGCGATGACGACGGGCTCGCCGCCTTCCATAACGGCGACGCAGCTGTTGGTAGTACCCAAGTCAATACCGATGATCTTGCTCATAAATAAAACTCCCTTCAAATTTGCTTTGAATGCAGTGAATGTCAATTTATATGGAAACGAATCGTATGATTCGGTTCGACGTTATTCTGCGACGACGACCATCGCGTGGCGGATGATCTTGTCACCGATCTTGTAGCCCTTCTGGAAAACCTGCACGACGCTGCCGCTCTCCTGCCCTTCGGCGGCGGGGACCTGCTGGACGGCGTTCATGAAGTTGGGGTCAAACGGCTGGTTCAACGCCTCGATCTCGGTGATGTGCAGCGTTTCCAAAGCCTTGGCGGCCTTGTCCAGCGTCATCGTGACGCCCTTCTTGTAGTTCTCGTCCGCGCAGGCGGTGTTGGCGGCCATGTCCAGCGTATCCAGGATGCCCAGGATCTGGGTCACGGCGTGGGACACACCGTCGTTGAACTTCTGGTCAGCCTCGCGCTGGGAGCGCTTGCGGTAGTTGTCATACTCGGCAGCGGTGCGGAGCAGCTGGTTCTTGAGGTCGGCGTTTTTCTTTTCCTCCGCCTCCAGCTTGGCCTGCAGGGCCGCGGTCTCGTGGTGATGATGCTTGCAGTCGTGCTTGCCCTCGTGCTTTTCCTCGGTCTGGGGGGCCTCTTTTTTCAGGGGCCTCCTGTGCGGGGGTCTCGGGCTTTTCAGCAGCCGCTTCCGTCTCCGGGGCGGTCTGTTTCTTTTCTTCTTGGCTCATTGCGGGTCTCTCCTTCTTCGTTTATTGGCCCTGCCCGGCCATGCTCTGCCCCATTCTGGCGGCAAAGTAGTCCAGGATCGGCAGCAGCCGCTCGTACTCCATGCGGGTGGAGCCGATCAATGCGACGGAGCCTGTCAGCCCGCCGCCGGCTAGGTACCGCTTGCTGACGATGCAGGCACCCGGCATCGCAGGGTCAAGGTCGCAGCCCAGCGTTGCGGTGATCTTGTTCCCTTCGGGGCGGATGAGCTCCGTCGCGGCCTCATTGTCGGAGAAGATCTCCAACAGCGTGCCGAGGTTCTGGCGGACGTCCGCCATCTTTGCCAGATACTGCGCGCCCTCCAGACAGGCCTGCGGGCCGGTGGTGACGAGCGCCTGTGCCGCCATGATGACGGGGGCCAGCCGCTGCCCTGCGGCCAGCACCATGCTGGCCATGAGCATCGGGCTTAAATCCTGCGGGGCGACGAAAGTCAGCCCGCGGTTGAGCAACTGTGCCAGGTTGGCGGCATCGTCCCGGGTCAGACCGGTGTCAACGCGGGCCACGCGGGTCCGCACGCCGCCTGCGCTGGTCACGGCCAGCACTGCGGCGCTGTAGCGGCCCACCTGCACGACCTCAAAATGGGCAATGCAGAGATCCGGCGCCTGCGGTGTGGTAGCGGCAGCCGTGCAGCCTGTCATATCGGCCAGGCAGCGGGTCGCGGCGGGCACGAGCTTTTCCGGCTCGGCATCCATGGCGGCGAACAAATCGTCAATGCGGCGGCGGTCCTTCTCCGGCAGGGTGCCGGACTTTGGCGCGTCGATCAGATGATCGAGGTAGTAGCGGTATCCCTGGGCGCTGGGCACGCGGCCCGCGCTGGTGTGGGGCTGTTCCAGCAGACCCAGCTTGGTCAGGGCAGCCATCTCATTTCGCAGCGTCGCGCTGGACAGTGCCATGTCAAAGTAGTTTGCCAAAAGACCCGAGCCGACAGGCTCACCGTCGTTGGCATACAGGGCAACAATAGCTTCCAGTATACGCTGCTTGCGCGCATCCATGGCCATGCTGCTCATCTCCTTTGGTTTGCTTTTGTTGGTTTGTTTAGCACTCTTTATCTCAGAGTGCTAAGTTTATTATATCCCCGTTTTGCAAACTGTCAAGGGTTTTTCCGAATTTTTTGTAAGTTTAACAGTTTCGTCACAATCGGATTGGGCAGTTTTCCTATTATTATATATGTAGGGGCCGGGCATGCCCGGCTTCTACGCTGCTATGCTTTTCACTCCTCCATCCACCGCGCCAGAAACTCTGCGGCGGTGGCGGCGGCGCGGACGGTCTCGGCGTTGGGCGCGGCCTCGCGCAGGGTGCCGTGCAGCAGCACGCCGCCCTCGATGTCACCGTGTACCAGGATCGGCGCGGCGCACAGCAGGTACCGGCTGCCCAGCGGCTCCCGCTCCGCAGCGGATGCCGGGGCCGTGTAGAGCTTGCGCCGGGTCAGCAGCTGCTCGATCTCGGGCGGGAGCGGTGCGCCGAGCAGCTCGCCCTTGCCCGCTCCGGCGGCGGCGACGATATGCTCCCGGTCACAGACGGCCACGGCGCAGCGCAGCCGCCGGGCCAGCACGTCCGCATAGACGGCGGCAGGCTCGCCGAGCTCGGCCAGCGGCGAATACTTTTTAAATATGACCTCGCCGTTGCCGTCCGTGTAAATTTCGAGTGAATCTCCGGTGCGGATGCGCTGCGTTTTCCGAATCTCCTTCGGGATGACCACCCGGCCTAATTCGTCGATACGGCGCACGATTCCGGTTTCTCTCATACAAAATCCCCCCTGGTTTTTTCTGGTAGTATCTGCGGGGATGCCTATAAATATGTAAGGGGTTTGGTTATGGAACTATTGCAGACAACACTTTGCTATCTCGAAAAGGACGGTGCGTACCTGATGCTGCACCGCGTCAAAAAGAAAAACGACGTCAACCACGACAAGTGGGTCGGCGTCGGCGGCAAGTTTGAACCGGGTGAGGACGCGCCGGCCTGCGCCCTGCGCGAGGTGCGCGAGGAGACCGGCCTGACGATGCACGCGCCGGTTTACCGCGGCATCGTGGATTTTTTCCTGTGACCCATGGCCCGCCGAGCGGATGCACCTGTACACCTGCACGGATTTTTCCGGCGTGATGACAGACTGCGACGAGGGGTGCTTAGAGTGGGTGGACAAGGCCGCCGTGCAAGATCTTCCGATCTGGCAGGGGGACAAGATATTTTTCAAGCTGCTGGCGGAGGACGCACCGTTTTTCCATTTAGAGCTGACCTATGACAAGGATGTGCTGGTAAAGGCGGTGCTGGATGGGGTAAGTTTGGCGCTGTGATAAACGGGCAGCGGCGGCATGAGGGCATGCCGCCCTACAGGCAGATGGTATACCTGCTACTATGGCAAACGGCCCCGCGGGTCGTCGCGGACGCCGACCCCTACAACTCCCGGTAGGGGCCGGGCATGCCCGGCCCGCAGCTTCGCGGGAGCAACCCGTTCACGGGCAATCACACCATCCCCCGGGTCGTCGGGCATGCCCGGCCCCTACCGTGCGGCAAAAAAAGAGCGTGTGCTTTTCTGTGCACACGCTCTTTTCTTATGTCTCAATACGTCGTGATCGTCGTCCCAACGAAATAATGCGTCAGAATATCCTGATAGCCCCAGCCGTTGCGGGCGTAGCCGATGGCACCCCACTGGCTCATGCCGCAGCCGTGGCCGTAGCCGTAGACATCAAAGATAAAGCAGTCCAGATCGGCGTTGTAGCTGACCGTGAAGCACTGGCTGCGCAGGCTGCGCCCGTCAACGCTCTGGCGGGCCAGCAGATTCTCGCGGAACCGGCGCCCGCTGACGGTGCCGACGCCCGCGTCCGGGCCGACCTGGATCTTGGCGACCCAGCCGTACTGGTTGGCGGACTGGATCGTGAACCAGCTGTTGGGGTCCACGCCGGACAGGTCAATGTCCATCACATCGCGGATGCGGTCCTGCAGTGTCTGGCGGGAGAAGCGGGCCGTGCCGCTGGAATTGCCGTTCGTGTTCCAGTGGCTGGACACGCTCTGGTCATACGGGCTGTCCACGGCCTGCAGCCAGGCGCGGTCATTGCCCCAGACCTCGGCAGCGGAGGCCGTGCCGGTGCTGGCCGACGCAAAGTACGGCGTGAAGCAGACCTGCCCGTTGTAGGTAACCAGCACATGGGCGACCTCCTGCGCGGCGGCCAGCGCGGCAGCGCCCGGCTCGGCACCCAGCACCGACGGGTAGCCCGACTGGCTGATGATCCAGCAGTGGGTCGCCACGCACTGAGCCTTGTAGGCTTCGGCGGGTGCGTTGGGGCCCAGCTCGTTCTGGGCCACCATGGCCAGGCACTGCACCAGATCCATCGTCTGGGCCGTGCCGTTCATCGTCACGTTGATGGTCTCCCCTGTGCCGCTGTTGTCGGGCTGAGGAGCCTCGGTGGGGGCGGCTGTCGGCTCGGTCGTCGTCTCACCGGCGGCGGAATCCGCCGGGGGCTCGGTGGGCGCAGGCGTGGCCGTCGGTTCCGGCGTGGCGCTGGTCTTGATCTGATCCACCGTCACGGTCTGCTCGGGCAGACTGCCCTCGGCGCCCTTGTTCAGGTCGGCCTCCGCGGCGGAGGTCGAGCCGGCCACGTCTGTCAGGCCCGCCAGCAGCTTGTCGGTGCTGGCCAGCAGGCTGTCCGTGATGGCCTGCAGGTCGTCCTCGCGCTGGGCCAGGTCCGCCGTGTCCGCGGCGGTGTCGCTGCCCGTGCCGCCGTTCTTGCGGGCGGCCTGGGCGGCGGTGCTCTGCTGGGCGTAGCGGTCCACACTGGCCTGCACCAGCGTGCTGACCGTCGGCATCGGCTGGCCCTTGCGCTCATACTGGGCCGCCGTCAGCAGCGGCTCCTCCGCTGCCGCGATGGCCGAGGTGTTTAAAAGCTCTGCCTCTCCCTCGCGGATCAGCCGCCCCGTGATGCAGAGCAGCACGCCGCTCTCGTCACTGTGGGTCGTCACGGTCAGGAAGCGGGAGTCGTCACCCACGTCAACGCCGGTGTCAAACAGGCTGCGGGCCTGAATGCCCGCGACGAAGGTCAGGTAGTCGTAATAGCTCGACAGGTCGGTGCTGCCGTACAGGTCAAATGCGCCCGCGCCCTGCTCGGACGGGTCAAAATAGTAGACCGCGATAGCCTTGAAGCGGTAGACACCGCCCGCCGTGTACAGCGTGAAGCCGCTGTTCTGCTTGAGCGTATCCTCGTCGGCCAGCGCCTTGTAGTCGCTGCCCGTGCATTCCACCACGGTGTTGCCGGGGGTGGCGGCGTCCAGTGCGCTGGGCGTGGCAAAGCGGACGATAGACGGTGCCTCGCCGCTCTCGGGCGTTTCCGGGTCGGGCGTGTCGGCGGCGTAAACCAGCGCGCCGTCCAGCCCGGGCCAGCCCAGATAGCCGACGACGCCGGGGCGGCGCTCCAGCGCCTTGCCCAGGTAGTTCTCGGCGGTCGTATCGTAGAGCGCCGTGCCGTAGCTTTTGGCCGCGGGGCGTGCGCCCAGATCGCAGCGCAGGAACAGCCACAGCGCCCCGCCGCCCAGCACAAGCACCAGCGTCAGCACGACAAGCCCCAGAATAACGGTGCGTCTGCGGCGGCGCTCGCTCTTTTCAATGATCTCAAGGCTGCGGTTCTTGATGCTGGGCTGCACCGGCCCGCTCTCGGGCTTTTCGGCCTTGCGGCGGCGCTTTTTGTCGGTTTTCCGCGCGGCCTTTTCTGCGGCGGCCTCCTCAACGGCGCTGGCGTCAAACAGCTGGGTCGCAGCGCGGGTAAAGTCCTCAACGCTGGCGCTCTTGCCCGCGGCCTCGGCGGCGTCATCGGCAGCCTGCGCGGCGGCGATGGCGGCGGGGTCAAGATCCGCGGAGAAGTCGGGGATGTCATCATCCAGCACCGACGGTGCGGGGGCACGGCCCTGCGGAACGTCGGGCAGAGGTGCTTCGTCCGCCGGGGCAGGCGGCTCCACGGGCCGGGCACGGCGGATGCGGGCGTGCCGCGGCGCTTCCGGTCCGGACGTCTGGGCCGGCTCCGGGGCCGCCGTCTGCGCGTCCGCGTCCGTTTCAAGCGGATGACGCCTGTCGGCTCGGAGACCTCGGGCGGCGTCGCGGCGGCGTCGCGGCGGTGCAGCGTGCGGTGCGGGGCCGCGGGGTCGGGCGCGGCAGACTGCTCCGGCTGCGGGAAGCTCGGCGGGCTGACCGGCGCGGGCCGGTCAAAATCGAGCATCGGCTCAAAATCGGCGGTATGGTCGGCGTCCCGCGTGGGCGGCGTGCGGCGGCGCAGCGAGAACCGCACCGTGTTGCCGCGGCTCCGGGCGGCCTCCGACACAACGAGCAGCGGCCGGTCATGGCCGGGGCGGAACGTGATGCAGGAATCTGTCAGCTGCAGGCCGAACAAACGGCGGCGCAGCAGGTCCAGGATCTGGTTGCCGATGAAGGTATCGTTCATATCGGGCGGCAGGGCGCAGGCCACCGCGCCGCGGCGGTCACACACCAGCACAAAGGGGCACTGCCCGACGCTGGCGGGCATGTAGGCGGCAGCGTAATCCGCGCCCGTAACCTGCAGCGCGGCCAGCGCACGGCCCGCTGCGGCCTGCACAATGTCGCCGGGGAAGCGTCGGAGCAGCTGCTCCGGCACGGTGATGCGGCGGGATTTCTGCGGGTCGGCGTAGCTCTCGGTGCCAAAGTCAAAGACGGCCTCGCTGTGGGGCAGCGGCTGCAAAAGGCTGCCCACAGGCGGCCCGTCGGCTCGTCCACGGCAACCAGCAGCTTGCGCTTTTTCCAGCAGCGCGTCCAGCGTGGCCTGGGCCAGGCTGGTCTGCCCCCTCGGCAAAGACATCGTCGCCGAACTTGGCGCGCAGCCGCGCGGCCCATTTATCGCAGTATTGCTCCGCCATGGCGCGGTTGGGGGCGCTGACCTGCACACAGATGGCAAACTCGCCGTCCCGTTCCAGCAGACGCAGGCCGGGGCAGCCATCATCCCGGATGCCCCGCAGCACGGAGGATACCTCCGCGCCCGTGGGCCCGAAAACACGCAGGATTTTCAGTTGAGTGTTGACCATGGTGGAACCTTTCTTTGTTTGGAAATGTTGCCGAGCTTGTCCGTAGGGGCGGATTCCATATCCGCCCGGGGAAGCTTTCTACAGCCGCAAACGGGCCGGGCGCATATAGAATGCGCCCCTACGGTTTTGCGTTTTAAATATCTAAATCTCTGTCCGCCGTCTCCGGCGTGAAACGCACGCTGTCCGGGACATCGAGGCCCAGCGCCATGCGGCGGAGCATATCCAGCGCGTACAGGGCGGCACGGGTGCGGATGATCTGGCGGTCCTGATAGCCGCCCAGGGTCAGGCGCATTAAATACCCCGTGTCCGTGCGGGTGTCGGCACCGGCCAGATAGACCGTACCCACCGGCTTGCCGGGCAGTGCGCCGCCGGGTCCGGCCAGTCCCGTGATGCCCACGGCCAGCTCTGCACCGGATTCCCGGGCAGCGCCAAAGGCCATGGCCGCGGCCACGGGGCCGGACACGACGTTGTACTTTTCAATGACAGCCGCATCCACACCCAGCAGCTTTTGCTTGGCGGCCTCGGCGTAGGTGACAAAGCCGTAGCCGAACACCTCGCTGGAGCCGGGCACGTTCGTCAGCCGCTCGGCGATCATGCCGCCGGTGCAGCTCTCCGCCGCGGCGGCGTGCAAGCCGCGCTCCCGCAAAGCGCGTACCACCGTGTATTCCAGCGCGGGCACGTCCACATCGTAGGCGGCTGCGCCGAGAATCTCTTTAAACTCCGCAATGCGGGCATTGCAGGCGGCCTCGGCGGCCTGCTCGGTGGCCTCGCGGGCCGTCACGCGGATCTCACACTCGCCGGTCTTGCAGTAGATGGCGGCGGTGGGGTTCACGGCCTCAAACAGCGGCGCGACCTTGCTGGCAATGGCGCTCTCGCCGCCCAGCACCCGCAGCGTGCGGCTGTGGATCGTGCAGTTTTGCCGTTTCAGCAGAATCGGGCGGACCTGTTCGGCCCACATGGCCTTCATCTCCCGCGGGACGCCGGGCATCAGCGCGGCGCAGTGGCCGTCGGCGTCCTCAAACCACGCGCCGGGGGCCGTGCCGTGGTCGTTGATGAGCTTGTGGCCCACCGTCGGGCACATGGCCTGCTTGCGGTTGTTCGGCGTAGGGCGTCTGTTTGTCCGGGCGAAAAAGTCGATGATCTTCTGCCACTCGCCCTCGTCAAAGGCCAGCGTATCGCCGAACGCTCGGCCACGGTCTCCTTCGTCAGATCGTCCTCGGTGGGGCCGAGACCGCCCGAAAAGACGAGCAGGTCGCTGCGGCTTTTCGCCTGCAAAACCAGCTCCTTCAGGCGGGCGGGGTTATCACCGATGACATGCTGGTGCATCACGCTGATACCCAGCTCGGCCAGCTCGCGGCTTAAAAACTGCGCGTTGGTGTTCAGGATGTCGCCCAGCAGAAGCTCCGTGCCTACGCAGATAATTTCAGCAGTCACAGCAGCTCGTCATCTCCCATGCGGATATAGATTTTCTCGACGTTCTCGGCGGCTCGCTCTCAGTGCGGCCAGGCCGGGCATAGCGGCCTCGGCGGCCAAGATCTCGTCCAGCGTCGGGTTCGTCTTGGGGTGCGGTGGGGTAAAGATCGTGCAGCAGTCCTCATACGGCTCGATGGACGTCTCAAATGTACCGATCTTACGCGAAATATTGATGATCTCGATCTTGTCCATGCCGATGCAGGGGCGCAGCACGGGCAGGTCCTGCGCCTGGTCTGTGCAGGCCAGCGCGGCCATGGTCTGGCTGGCGACCTGAGCCAGGCTCTCGCCGGTGATGAGGGCCTGCAGCTCGAGCTTTTTCGCCACCTGATTGGCAATGCGCAGCATGCTGCGGCGCATCAGAACCGTGAACAGCACGTCGGGCGCGTTGTCACGGATATACTCCTGCGGCTTCGTGTAGGGCACGACGAACAGCGTGCAGTTGCCGGTGTACTCGACCAGCTCGCGGGCCAGATCGCGCACTTTCAGCTTGGCGCGCAGGCTCGTGTACGGCGGGCTGGCAAAATGGATGTGGTGCAGCGCCAGACCGCGGCGGGCCATGCACCACGCGGCGACGGGGCTGTCGATGCCGCCGGACAGCAGGTTCAGCGCGCGCCCGCTCGTGCCGACGGGCAGACCGCCCGCGGCCTCGACCTTGGGACCGTGGACATAGGCGGCGTAGTCGCGAATTTCCACCATGATCTCCAGCTGCGGGTTATGCACGTCGACGCGCAGATGATGGTGCTTGTCCAGCAGGTAGGCACCCAGCTCGCGGCAGATCTCGGGGCTCTTCATCGGGTAGGTCTTGTCGGCGCGCTTGGCCTCGACCTTGAAGGTGCGGATACCGCGCAGCGTCTCGCCGAGATACGCCTCGGCGGTCTCGCATATTGCGGCAAAGTCCTTCGGGCATTCGACGGCGCGGCTCAGCTTCACGATGCCGAACACATGGGACACGCGGCGGAACGCCTCGTCCATGTCGAGGCCGTCCTCCTTCGGCTCGATGAAAACGGTGCTCTGGGCCTGATAGACCTTGAACTTGCCCAGCGGCTCCAGCCGCCAGCGGATCGTCTTGGCCAGCCGCGCCTCAAACTTGCCGCGGTTCAGGCCCTTCAGCGTCATTTCGCCCTGATAGGCGAGGATGAGTTCTTTCATAGGAATATTCCTTTCCATATAAATCCTTGGCTTCCCCCTTGGGGGAAGCTGCCGCCGCAGCGGCTGATGAGGGAAAAGTTTACTGCGGCAGCCCGTTCACGGGTCACACCAGCAAGGCCGCCCCTCATCTGGCTGTGGTCGGGGCCACAGCACCATGCCCCCATGGCCCATGGGGGGGAGGCATCGCAGGTTTAAATGTGCTGCAGCTCCTTCAGCCCGTCCCGCAGCCCCGCCAGCAGCGCGTCCACGTCCTCGGCGGTGTTATCGGCGCAGAAGCTCACGCGCAGGGCGGTGCGGACGGTCAGGTCGGCGCAGCCCATGGCCAGCAGGGTGTGGCTCGGCTCGCCCTTGTCGCAGGCAGAGCCGCCCGAGACATAGACCGCGCGGGTGTTCAGGTAGTTGATGAAGGTCTGGCTGTTGATGCAGCCGGTGGAGAAATTCACGATCTCCCCCACCGCGTCATCGGGAGAATTGAGCGTGATGCCGTCCAATTCTTCAAGCCCCGCGCGCAGCTGCCGATTCAGCGCGGCAATGTGTGCAATGCGGGGGCGCAGCTTCTGCTGGCCCTGCGCGGCGGCCACGCCGAGACCCACAATGTAGGGCGTGTTCTCGGTGCCGGGGCGCAGGCCGCGCTCCTGATGGCCGCCGAGATAGGGCGGTTTGAGCGTCTGGCGCTGGCTGTCCCGGATGAACAGTGCGCCGACGCCCTTGGGCGCGTGGACCTTGTGGCCGGAGACGGAGAGCGTATCGACCTCGCGCCATTTCTGCAGGTCGATGGGCATGCGCAGCCACGCCTGCACGGCGTCCACATGGAAGTGGGTGCGGCTGTTGCGCGCCTTGATGCCCTTGCCCAGCGCCGCGATGTCCTGCACGGCGCCGGTCTCGTTGTTGACGGCCATGCAGGCGGCCAGCACCGTGTTTTTGTCGATCTCGGCCAGGAATTTCTGCGTGTCAATGCGTCCGTCCGCCCCGGGCATGACCTCGACGACGGTGAAGCCCTCGTCCTTCAACGCGCGGATGGGGCGCTGCACGCTGGGGTGTTCAAAGCCCGTGACGACGATCTTATTGCCCCAGTGCTTACGCGGGCGGGCCGCGCCGGTCACGGCCATGTTGTTGCCCTCACTGCCGCAGGCCGTGAAGTAGATTTCATCGCTGCGGCAGTGCAGCGTTTTGGCCACGCGGGCGCGGGCCGCGGCAATGGCATCCTGCGCGGCAACGGCGGGGTCATGCAGGCTGCTGGGGTTGGCCCAAAGCTCAGTCAGCGCCTCGCTGACGGCCTGCGCCACCGCCGGGTCCACCCGGGACGTGGCGGCGTTATCAAGATAATGCAGCTGGGGGTCGGAAAGCATAGCACTCATTCCTCACATTATTGCACAAAATTATACAGATTAAATTATACACGTTCGCCCAGCAAAAAACAATATTCAGAAACAAAAAAGGCTTCCCCCTGTGGGGGAAGCTGGCCGCGAAGCGGACTGATGAGGGCAGAGTTCATCCCGATTGCCCATTTACAGGCTGTAACCCAGTAGGGGCCGGGCATGCCCGGCCCGCGGCTTACCGGCAAATGTGCGATTGTGGGAAGGCCGCTTTATTCTGTTGACCCTGTAGGGGCGCATTCTATATGCGCCCGGGCAGCTTGCGGCTGCGAAAGCCCCCACGGGCGGATATGGAATCCGCCCCTACGCCTTGTTTTATCTACCCTTACTCCCCAAAATCCTCCGTGGCCTTCTGCATCATCTGCCGGATCGGCAGGTTGTACGGGCAGCGCGGCTCACAGGCACCGCACCGGATGCAGGCACCGGCCTTGGTCTGCAGCGTCGCATAGCGCTCGCGGCCCCACTGCTGCAGACCGTAGCGGTTCAGATACCCCTGGAACAGGAACACACTGGGGATGGAAATCCCCACCGTGCAGGGCGCACAGTAGTTGCAGCGGCGGCAGAACTGGGTGCCCAGCGCGTCGCGCACCTTCTGGCAGGCGGCCTCCTCGTCGGGCGTGAGCGGGGCGGTGTTGGCCGCGCCCGCCACGTTGGCGTTCAGTTCCTCCACCGTCGCCATGCCGGGGATGGACACCGTGACTGCCGGGTTGGACAGCACGTACCGCAGTGCCAGGCGGCCATCCTCAATGGCACCGCCCGCCAACGGCTTCATGTCGATAAAGCCCTTGCCCGCCGCGGCGCAGCGGTCGATCAGCTCCCTGCCCTGCTGCTCCACGATGTTGTACGGGAACATGATCGTCTCGATCTCGGGGATGTCCAGCGCTGCCTCAAACACAGCGGCCAGGTGCGCCGTGATGCCGATATGCCCGACGATGCCTCTGGCCTTTGCCTCGAGCAGCGCCTCCATTGCGCCGCCGGGTGCCAGAATGGTTTTCAGGCCGTCGAGGCTCGGGTTGTGGAACTGGAACAGCTCGATGTGGTCGGTGCGCAGGTTTTTCAGGCTCGTGGCGATCTCGGCCTCCATGTCGGCTTTGGTCAGCGCGCGGCATTTGGTCGCCAGAATGAAGTCATCCCGCAGCCCGGCCTCCTCCAGCGACTGGCCGATCCATGCCTCGCTGACCGTGTAGGCGCGGGCGGTGTCGATGTAATTGATGCCCGCCTTATGCGCGGCGATCAGCAGCTCCCGCGTGCCGGGCTGGTCGATGCGCTGAATGGGAATGCCGCCAAACCCAAGGCGGGAGATTTGTAAGCCTGTGGTGCCGAAATTGACGTATTGCATGGTGTTTACCTCTTATATTGCTCTCCGTTTGGCTCTCCGTTTGCTGCAGAGGTCGATGCTTGCATCCGCCCCTGCATCCTTTACGCTTATTATAGCAAATCCAACGTAAAAATCCAGTCCCCCTAAGCCCCCCGTGGGAAGGCAACCGGCTTGCAAGCATGGTGCTATTCTTCTATAATAAGCAGTACAAAAACGAAATTTTTGCGGGGTACAGCCACCTCTACGACCCGCTGACCGGGCGCTGGCCGTTTCTTGCGGGGCCGGAGCGCAGCTACGGTGCGTGTGTCGATTTATTGGTGGAGGAATTTTTGCCCAACACAACTGCTGGCGCCTGACGGCAGCCGCGACCACTAGATACCCGGAAAGTTGTGTCCGCGGTGTCACAATTATCCACAAACAGACCCTATGGATGTTGAAAATTTCGGCGTTTTTCTGTGTGATTTTTTACCCCTGCCCACTTGCGGCGGGGGCTTTTTTCGTGGTATGATTCATTTTGTAATAGTTTATCGCTTTTTAACTGTGAGGAACAGGAATGTTTAATAAAAAGAACCCCATGCGGTATTTCTCCGGCAGCACCTTTGCGCGGCTGCCGCTGTATAAGCTGGCCGCGGGCGGCACGGCGGTGGTGCTGACCGCCAGCATCGGCCTGGGCGCGTTTGCAGCCAGCGTCGGTCCACTCTCCGCGCCCGAGCCCAGCCCCACGCCCATCGTGACGGCCACCCCCGAGACGGCGGCCACGCCGACCCCTTCCCCGACGCCGAGCCCCACGCCGGAGCCGGACAAGCCGCTGACGATGGAGGCCAGCGTCATCCAGCAGGACGTCGGTGTGACGCTCTACGTCGAGAACGCCCCCGAGCCCAGCCCCACGCCCGATGCGTCCGCCTCGCCGTCCCCGACGCCGTCCAAAAGCGCGAAGGAGGATGACGCCGAGAACGAAAAGACCCCGCTGCTGGGCGTGGCGGCAACCATCACGCTGACCGACGCCAAGGGCAATGCCACGGATTACGAGCTGGATACCGAGACCGGCACCGCGCTGGCCGAGGACGTGACCCCCGGCGACTACACGCTGGCGGTCCAGCCCATCGAGGGCTACACGCAGCCCGAGGCCCAGACCGTGACAGTCAAAGAAAAGGTCGTCTACAAGGCGGACGTCAAGGCCGTTAAAGAGAAGATCGTCCAGGCAAGCCAGGTCAACGAGAGTGCCGAGGACTCCGGCGTCAGCAACGCGGGCTCGGCCCCCATCGTCAACGAGGTCACCGACACCGTGACCTACGCCGACAGCGCTAAGACCGAGACCGGCAGCAAGACGAGCTACACAGCCAAGCTGAGCAGCAGCGGTCATCTGCTGCTGGCCGACGGCACCGAGACGCCCTACCTGCCCGTTTATCAGGACGGCACGAAGGACCTGATCGGCGCAATGCGCGATACGAGCTACGCCGCCAACACGGCCACGGCGGCCTGGCTGCCCGGCGCGGCGGATTCCGTCACGCTGCTGGGCGCGGCCAACACCCGCATGGCGTGGGTACACCGCGCGGACGAGCCGGTGACCGTACAGGAGGAGACCGGCGCGACCGCCCCGGCTGCCGAGGAGACCCCTGTCCCGGCGGACCCCACGCCGGAACCGGCCCCCGAGATCACGCCCGAGCCGACCCCGGAGGCGACGCCCGCCCCCACCGAGGCCCCGACGGAGACACCCGCCGAAACGCAAACGCCTGCCCCGACAGAAGCCCCTACGGAAGCCCCGACAGCGGCTCCGACGCAAGCACCCACCCAGGTGCCCGACCCGACGGCGGGCTGGCCGGATAACATTGCGGTGCAGGAGCTGGCCAACTACGGCTTTGCCGTGACCAGCGCGACCACCACGATATACGAGTACACCGGCTGGCAGGATATTGACGGCGCAACGTATTATTATGACCCGTCCACCCACCAGCCCGTCACGGGCCAGCAGGTCATTCAGGGCAATGTCTACACCTTTGCGGCGGACGGCGCACTGAACCGCACGGCCCGCGGCATTGATGCCTCGAAGTTCCAGGGCAGCATTGACTGGAACGCCGTCAAGTCGGACGGCATCACGTTTGCCATCATCCGCTGCGGCTACCGCGGCTACGGCAGCGGTGCGCTGGTCGAGGATTCTACATATCGCCAGAACATTCAGGGCGCGATCAACGCGGGCCTGCGCGTCGGCGTTTACTTCTACAGCCAGGCCATCAACGAGGCCGAGGCCGTCGAGGAGGCCAGCATGGTGCTGAGCCTGGTCAGCGGCTACAGCCTGCCGCTGGGCGTCTACTACGACACCGAGAGTGTCGGCGGCGGGCGCGCCAACGCCCTGAGCGCCGCCGAGCGCACGGCCTGCGCCGTCGCCTTCTGCGAGACGATCCGCAGCGCGGGGTACAGCGCGGGCGTTTACTCCTATGCCAGCTGGTTCTATAACGCGCTGAACTTTGCGAACATCAGCAAGTACAACATCTGGATCGCCCAGTACCGCGATACGCTGAGCTTCAGCTACAAGCACAATATATGGCAGTACACAGGCTCCGGCAGCGTCAAGGGGATCTCGAAGCCGGTGGATATGAATATTGGGTAAAGGCAACACCGCATAATTCCCGCCTTACGGCTTAAGCACCGCTCCGGCGGCTGCGGCACGGCATCTGCGTTGCCAAAATGCTCGATAATACACAAAGTATTATCTGCGCTTTTGGCTTAGCAGCT